>Ga0247844_1002596_pt1 | contig 29125 bp, 30 predicted proteins | sample LaCtaG_FD_192421 | JGI IMG/M metagenome (GOLD analysis project Ga0247844, IMG submission 192421) | Freshwater microbial communities from meromictic Lake La Cruz, Castile-La Mancha, Spain - LaCruzMarch201714.5m_1 | ecosystem: Environmental > Aquatic > Freshwater > Lake | place: Spain: Castile-La...
TCACCCAACAAATTTGAAAGGAACTTGCGTATTGAAAAATTAAATACCGATATCATTGAAGCCGATGACCTTGTTCAAGAAGGTCAAAATGTCCGGTGAATTGGGGCAACTCCAGAGTCCCACTCACTGCTAGGACATAACTCACCTACAGGAGCCGAAAGGCTGACGGTAACAGTAATGTAAAAGGCCCTCTACATAGGCGCTCGTTTGACGTTCCAAGCGAGAAATTCAATTTTTCGTATTCACTTTTTGGAGCAAGTCAAATGACATTAGATACCGAAACTCGCAGCACCGTGGACACGGCAACCGCTGCACACTACCTCAACTATTCTCAGCAAACACTACTGCGATGGTCGAGCACTGGTGAAGGCCCGCTGCAGCCTATACGCACCCAAGGCGCTCGCAAGCTGCAATGGCGCGTGGCTGATATCAAAGCAATGGTGGGGGTAGCAGCATGAGCCCCTCATACCTTCGAGTGGCGCAGCTAGCGCCGATGCTGTCAATGTCTCGTGCGACTATTTGGCGCAAAGTTGCAAATGGTACTTTCCCAAGACCTGTGAAGCTCTCAGAACGGATTACGGCTTGGCCTGTTGATGCAATACAGGCATTCGTGGACAAGGCGCCCACGAGGAGGCTGTGAAATGATCGCAGCAAGCCCCATTGACGCAATTCACATTTGCTTCCAACGCACTACGGCGAAGCACGACCCCGATCAAATACTCGAATACCTACAGAGCATTGATTTTCGAGATCGCTTCGGTGAAGAGTTTGAGGATCAATTTGTGATCGCTCGGTCAATACCGTTCGCTCCTAGGAATTTGAGCAAGTGGATACCTGCAAACCTTTTGACTGATCAGGAACCCTATAACGCGATGCTGTTTCTATTCTCAAAGATCTTGGGGCTGGACTGGATCCCCCAGCTACACCCCTTAATCGCAACTGAGACTGAACTAGTCATTGACGAGGCTCAGGCCATCAAGGACAAGCGAGAGCAGGGGCTCTACATAACCAAGCACATCCGAATGATGCTTATCGGTGCAATCTACCACTTCACCGATAAGAAAGACCTAAAGGATGCACTGGGCTATATCAATGAATGGAGCGACTACTTCAGCGACACGGCAGGATGTCACTCAGACGGACTACTAGATCGCGAAGCAGCTGCAATCAATAACTTCAAAAGAGAGGTAGCAGCATGAGCGCACAGATCAAACCAATCCACTTTGAACCTATCACCCTTCAAGGGCAGGAAATGATTAAAGATACAGCCATGCGCAAGGCCAACCAAATCGCCCAAGACTGGGGCGTAAAACCCTTCCCAGTACCAAAACCAAGGACAGGCAGATATAAGCTGCACAGCCTTGACTCGATGGAAGCATCAAGCCCTATCGGGTGGGTCGTAAAGGGAGTATTACCCCAGACAGGCCTCGCGGCGATTTATGGGCCAAGCGCTTCGGGCAAATCGTTTCTAGCGATTGACCTCGCCATCAAGATCGCCAAGGGTCAATCATGGTTTTCCAATAAGACCAAACCCTGTCCCGTGGTTTATGTTTGCTTGGAGGGCGAGGCTGGGTTAACCAATCGATTAAAGGCATACGGCCCAACCTCCAAGGGTGCAAATATTTACTTTATTACCCAGCCGCTAGATTTTCAAAAGCCCGATGACGTGGTCGAGTTGTTGAAGTCAATCAAGGAAAACTATTCAGATCAAGGCTTGGTGATCATTGATACTTTGAACAGAAGCTCACCCACTGCAGATGAAAACTCATCAGCGGATATGGGAACTGTCCTTTCAATGATCAAGCAGGTGCAATCCGTTCTCGGCGGGCTGGTTCTACTTGTGCATCACGTCGGAAAAGACGCAAGCAAGGGAATGCGGGGCCATAGTAGTTTGTTCGCGGCCCTTGATGCTGCTATCGAGGTGAAGCGCTCAGGCGATCAACGGGAGTGGTCTGTCGCCAAGGCCAAAGATGGAGAAGACGGAAAAGCCCACAACTTCGAGTTGAGCGTGGTCAACCTTGGGCTCGATTCGGACGGCGACCCCATCACATCCTGCACGATCAAGCCAATAGAAGGCTCGGGGGTGAGGGTTAAACCTTTGAGTTCAAGCCAACAGCTAGGAATGGATGCATTCATGGCAGCAGCATCGGACAACCTCGGGGATGACAAAACTGTTCACGCGAATCTAGACCAATGGCGAGAGGCTTTCTATCGATTGAGCACAGCAGAAACTACTGGCGGGAAGCGCTCACTTTTCAGCAAGGTGCGAAACGAGTTGGTCAATTTAGGAAAACTGACCTGTTTATCTGACATTTATTCTTTACCCAATGGGTTTTCAAACATAACAGATAAAGCGAGTCTGCGAGTCTAAAGCGAGTCTGGACTCGCTTGACTCAGCGTTGAAGCGAGTGAGTCCGAGTCCCCCCCCTATAGGGGGGACTCAGGACTCGCTCAAGAAGCACTAAATACAAACCCAATGGGCAAACATAAATAACCCCTCGAAAGATTAAAGATCATGGCAGCACTTATCAAATTTGAGCAAGAGAAACTTTGGCCCACTGTCCTCGACCGAATTGCAAATGGTGAATCGCTATCGTCAGCCATTAAACAGGTCGATGGGAAAACGCCATCCTATTCATGGGCCAAGCTCCAACTAAGAAACAATCCCGAATTAAAACTGGCCTATCAAATCGCAGTCGAGGATAGGGCTGACAGGCTGGCAGAGATGTTGATCGAATTAGCAGATACACCTATTCCAACTGGTTTAGACCCCGCCAGTCGATCAGCATGGGTGCAACACCTTCGGATTAGGATTGACACCCGCAAGTGGGCTGCCAGCAAGCTCAAGCCTAAAACCTACGGCGACCGAATTGATGTATCCGTCAATCACGATCAGATAAGCATTCAGGGTGCGCTTGATGCTGCCAATAGGCGGATCATTACAATTGATGAGGTATAGCGCGCGTATGGGGCTAGCATGGGTAAATTTAAACTCGTGCTCGATAACAATTCCAGAAGTTACCACTAGACCAGCCATCACTTATCGTAGGAGTGGCAATATAAATTTGCCGATTTTGTAAAAAACTTTCAAAATTCTCGTGACCCCTGCCGGCAGTGTTGCCCAACTCGCTCGGCCCTAGCCCCCCCCCCCAACCCACTCTCAATCAAGAGAAACACGCATCACCAAAACATCCGAGATATCAGGGATTGAATGATCGATACGGATAAAGCTATCTACCCATCACTTTTGATTTTGTTGGTACTTTTGTTGGTACTTTTCAGAGTTGGATGTTGAGCAACCAACATCGGCGAGGCCTATGGGCTCGAATGGGGTACTGGTCTCGGCACCATTGGTTAGTTTTAGACGCATCAAATCTCACTCGATTCGCAAGGAGTTGGATTTGTTCATTAAACTAGCAGCGTAATTACAATCTCCTTATGTCTAGTCACAACTCCCCTTTTGAAATTCACGTTCACGGACAAGTCGCTTTGCGTTCTGAGGTTGTCTTGAGTGATGTCCAAGATGCGCTCAAGCCTTTGTGGAAATATGCGGGTGCGCGGTCAATGGCTGACGCTGTGGATAGTTTTTACGAAGACGAGCCAGGCATCGTTTTTGTGGCGCAGGAGCACTTGCTTCAGATGTGTTGGACCGTGGCAGGGGATGAAGACTTTCGGCAAGCGCTGGATGAGATGTGCATGAATCTCAATGAGCTTGCTGCGGTGGGCGCAGCCATTGAAGTCACGTTTTACGACGCTGACTTTGAGGAGGATGAGCACCAGTCGGAAAACGATTCACGCGACGATTTCGTGATGCTGTTCGTGGGCCCTAACCCAGCTGCCATCATGCAGGTGCAGCGAGATATCTTGGTGCAAGACGTAGTGAACCTCATGGAGCGCCATTTTGACGGTGCTGAATTAAGCGGCGTGGTCGCTGAAGTTGATAAGCTTTTTGTTCAGCGCTTTGACTCGCTTGTCAGTTCGCTAGAGCTTGGCAAACCCCCACGGGGTTCTGGCTCGGGTGGAAATTTTGGTGGCGGACACGGTGGCGGGCGTAAACCGCGCCACCTGCACTAAACACTTGCACTAACCACCTGCACTAAACACTTGCACTAACCACCTGCACTCAGCGGCTTGCGCCTGCCGCTCTTTTAACAACCCCGCGTAATCGGCATCTCTACAGGCTTGGGGTTCAGCGCGTATTTGCCTAGTTCGAGTTTGGCAATCGCGTTGCGGTGGACTTCATCGGGGCCGTCTGCAAAGCGCAAGGTGCGGGCATTGGTGTAGCTGTAAGCCAGCGGGAAGTCATCGCACATACCGCCCCCGCCGTGAACCTGCATAGCCCAGTCAATCACCTCACACGCCATATTGGGCGCTACGACCTTGATCATTGCGATCTCATTTTTCGCAAACTTATTGCCCGCTTTGTCCATCATCCAAGCTGCTTTGAGGGTCAACAGTCGAGCCATATCGATCTTGCAGCGCGAATCAGCAATACGTTCTTGGGTGACGGTTTGTGCAGCGATCGGTTTACCGAAAGCGACGCGCGATGAGGCGCGTTTGCACATCAACTCCAGCGCCCGCTCGGCCAATCCGATTAAGCGCATGCAGTGGTGAATTCGGCCAGGGCCAAGGCGGCCTTGGGCGATTTCAAAACCGCGCCCTTCGCCCAACAAGATGTTGCTCACCGGTACGCGGACGTTTTCAAACAGCACTTCCATGTGTCCGTGGGGTGCGTCGTCATAGCCAAAGACATTCAAGGAGCGCACCACGGTAATGCCTTTGGTGTTGGCGGGCACCAAGACCATGCTTTGCTGCGAGTGGCGGGCCGCTTCGGGGTCGGTTTTACCCATCACGATGTAGATCGCGCAGCGGGGATCGCCCGCGCCTGAAGTCCACCACTTGCGCCCGTTGATGACGTAGTCGCCGCCATCGCGCTCAATACGGGTGGCGATATTGGTGGCATCGCTGGAGGCGACTTCGGGTTCTGTCATCGCAAAGGCCGAGCGAATTTCACCTGCCAGCAAAGGTTTAAGCCAACGCTTTTTATTTTCTTCAGAGCCGTAACGGGCAATGGTTTCCATATTGCCGGTGTCAGGCGCAGAGCAATTAAAGACTTCGCTAGACCACATCACGCGGCCCATAATTTCGGCCAAGGGAGCGTACTCCTCGTTGGTCAAACCTGCGCCGTGGTATCCCGAGGCCTCTGCGCTGTCAACCGGTAAGAAGAGGTTCCAAAGACCTGCACTTTGGGCTTTGACTTTGAGCTTTTCAATCGTTTGAAGCGGAGTCCAGCGCTTACCAGCGGCTGTGTTGGCAATGATTTCGGCATGGTAGGCCGCTTCGGCTGGGTAGATGTGTTCGTCCATGAAGGCCAATAGCTTGGCTTGCAAGGCTTGGGTTTTGGGTGAAAATTCGAAGTCCATGGTGTCTCCTGTCAGTGTGAATGTGATTTTTGGGCGAATTGCCAGGCCAGTAGAGCCAAAGGTTTCGCGCCTGCAGCCGAGCTGACGGCTTGTGCGCTGGAGGCGGTACCGTCTTCAACGCGTTTGGCAATACCTTGCAAAATGGCGGCGATTCGAAACATGTTGTAAGCCATGTAGAAATTCCAGTCGGCTTGTAATGCTTGCGGCGTGACTTGGTGGGTTTGGGCGCAGTACATAGCAATGTATTCTTCTTGGGTAGGAATCCCCAAGGCTTTGACATCAATGCCTGCAATCCCACGAAAACTTCCCGGAGGAATATTCCATGCCATGGCGTGGTAACTAAAGTCCGCTAGCGGGTGCCCCAGCGTAGACAACTCCCAATCAAGAACTGCCAAAATTTTCGGCTCGGTGGGGTGAAAAATCAGGTTATCAAGGCGAAAGTCTCCGTGGACGATACCCACCATGTTCTCAGCGCGGGCCATAGCCGGTATGTGTTGGGGCAGCCAGGCGATGAGCGCGTCCATCTCCGGGATGGGTTGGGTCACTGAAGCGATGTATTGCTTGCTCCATCGGCCAATTTGACGCTCGAAATAGTTACCTGGCTTTCCATAACTGGCCAAGCCGCGCTCTGCAAACGGAACGGCGTGGAGAGCCGCAATGACGCGGTTCATTTCTGCGTAAATGGCGCTGCGTTCCTGTGGCCCCATGCCAGGAAGGGTTTGATCCCAAAGGATGCGGCCTTCAATGAATTCCATGACGTAAAAGGCCCGACCAATAATCGCTTCGTCTTCACACAGGCAATGCATTTTCGGAACGGGAACCGCGGTTCCGTAGAGGCCTTGCATGACCGCGAACTCACGTTCAATCGCGTGGGCGGAAGGCAGAAGTTTGGCGACAGGGCCCGGCTTGGCCCGCATGACATAACTCTTGCTGGGGGTGATGAGCTTGTAGGTGGGGTTGCTTTGTCCGCCCTTGAATGACTCTACTTTCAGCGGGCCCACAAATCCTGGCAAGTGAACGTCTAACCACGCCGAAAGCGCCGCGATGTCAAAGGCTTGGTTCTCAGATACCGCACGGGTGCCTACAAAATGGTCAAAGTCGCTCATGGTGTGGAGAATGTGTTGGGAAGTGCCAATTGAAAAAATTTAGATATCAGCGTCAGCGATTCGCATGAGTGCAACCCGGTCGCGAACCACCAGGCCACCGGGCTCAATGCGAATCGTGTCTTCGCGTTCCATCGATTTGAGTTCTTGGTTAACCCGTTGGCGGGAAGCGCCAAGCAACTGGGCGAGTTCTTCCTGCGCCAGTTGCAAACCAATCCGAACCTCACTGCCGTCGCTTAAAGAAGGAACGCCATAACTGCGCACCAAATGCAAAAGTTGTTTTGCTAAACGGGCACGAAGGGGCAGGGTATTGAGGTCTTCAACCAAGCCGTAGAGTTGGCGAATACGCCGGGCATGGAGCCGAAGGAGGGCTTCGTATAGTTCGACATGGTTGGTGAGGATTTTTTTGAAATCTGCTTTGGCAACGCACAAAGTCGTGCTTTCGCCGTGGGCATAGGCGTCGTGGGTGCGCCGGTCGCCATCAAAAATAGAGACGTCGCCAAACCAAATACCAGGCTCGACATAGGTCAAGGTGATTTGTTTGCCTGAAATGGAAGTGGAGCTGACCCGTATCGCCCCTTTGGCGCAGGCTACCCATTCTTCGGGCGGTTCGCCCCGCGCTGCGATGAGGTCGCCATCGTTGTGTCGTTTGACGTAGGCGCAGCGAAGGATGTCATGTTTTAAAGACGGCGAGAGTGTGGAAAACCACCGCCCTGCGTTGATCGCAGTGCGTTCTTCAATTGTGAGAATGGGTTCATCCATGGGGAAACTTGGCTACGGCGGTTCTCAATGAGGGTTGGTACATTGTGACCTCCTTGTTACATTGCGGGGGTAGGTTTTGTCACCTTCGTGTCTAGGCAGGCCCTCCGACGCTTGCTTATCTTTACGCTAGCAGTAAGTCAGCGGTGATTTTGAAGTGCGCCTAGATTCACAATATTGGTCGGAATGCCTTGGATAAAGCGCACGACGTTGTCAAATGCAGCACCAAAGAGAAGCTCGTAATGCTCTTGCTCGACATAGCCGATATGGGGCGTGCAGATACAGTTTTCTAAACGCAAAAGGGCTTGTCCTTGCAAGATAGGTTCTACTTCATAAACGTCCACCGCGGCGAGGCCGGGGCGTCCGCGGTTCAATCCGCTAATCAAAGCGTCCGGCTCAATGAGCTCTGCGCGTGAGGTGTTGACCAACAAAGAAGTGGTTTTCATTGCCGAGAGATCGGCGTTTTTGACGATGCCCTTGGTCGCATCGGTAAGCCGTAAATGCAAGGACAACACATCGCATTGTTCAAAAAACGCAGATTGGTGGGAGGCGCAAAGATGTCCGTCTGCGAGGGCTTTTTCTTTTGATGCGGGACTTCCCCAAACCACGGTTTGCATTCCAAAGGCTTTGCCATAAGAGCCGACCAAGTGGCCAACGCGTCCGTAGCCCCAAATACCAAGCGTTTTTCCTGCCAGTTGAGTGCCTAAACCAAAGTTAGGCGGCATGGTTCCCACCTTCAATCCTGATTGTTGCCAAGCGCCGTGTTTTAAATTGCCGATGTACTGGGGCAATCGGCGCATAGCGGCCATGATGAGCGCCCATGTGAGTTCGGCTGCTGCAAGGGGCGAACTTTTCCCCTCTGCTACCGCAATACCGTGCTCGGTACAGGCGTCTACATCAATGTGGGAGCCGACCGAGCCGGTTTGTGCGATGAGTCGGAGTTTGGGGAGTTTCTCCACCAATTGCCTCGATATAGGGGTTCTCTCGCGGTTGAGAACAATCACTTCGGCGTCTTTGAGACGCACGGTAAGTTGGCCCAGTCCTTTGACGGTATTGGTGTAAACCTTTGCTTGAAAGGCGTCAAGTTTGCTGGCGCAATTTAGTTTGCGAACAGCGTCTTGGTAGTCGTCAAGAATTACAATATTCATAGAACGGATTGTGCCCGTTCCGATTGGAATTTTGACGCAGGGCAAGCCCTGTTTTTATGCCATCGCAGATTCGCGCTGTGCTAAGCGGTCTAATTCAGCGCAGATGTCGGTAATGCAGCCGGAGATGATCATTCGGCCGACGCTGCTGCGGGCTTGGCCGGCTTCAACCACGCGAACAATCCGTAGCGCTTTTCTTTGTTGGTGAAAGGGGCTGCGTTGGTTTGTGTTGGCGCTCGGATAGGTGGGGAATTTCATTTCAAACTTTCGATATTTGAGAAAAATGGGTCAGCAAAATTACATCAACATGGTGTTGCGGATGAGGCCGACGGCAAGGCCTTCGATCTCAAACGGTTCGCCGGGTTCAACGATGATGGTTTGGAAATCGGGGTTTTCAGGATGCAGCTCAATCACTTCCTTATTTCTGCGAAAGCGTTTGACAGTGACTTCTTCGCCAATACGCGCCACGATAATTTGTCCGTTTTTGGCTTCTTTGGTGGATTGAACCGCCAGTAAATCGCCGTCCATGATTCCTGCATCACGCATGGACATGCCACGTACTTTGAGTAAATAGTCGGGCTGGCGTTGGAATAAGCTGTTTTCTACGTAATAGGTTTGGTCGACATGCTCTTGGGCCAAGATAGGCGAGCCCGCTGCGACACGGCCAATCAAGGGCAAGGCCAGTTGGGCAAGTCCGGGCATGGGCAAGTCAAATTGTTTTGACCGGGAGGCCTGTAAGCTGCGAAGTGCGTCGCCTAACAGGCGAATGCCGCGGGAAGTCCCGCTGACGAGTTCGATGACTCCTTTGCGAGCGAGAGCTTGGAGATGCTCCTCAGCGGCGTTGGCCGATTTAAATCCCAGCTCCGTGGCGATTTCAGCACGGGTGGGGGGCGCACCGGTTCGGGAGATGGCACTTTGAATGAGTGAAAGAATTTGCTGTTGACGTGCGGTCAGCTTGGGGCTTTCGAGCATACTGGCTCCTGGTTCAGGTTTTGAGGCCTGTGGTTTTAAACACGCTGTTTTTATAAACAGTACGTGTATTTTTATACAGTTTTATTTTTTTTGCAAGAGGAAGTTGATCTGATGCAACAACGTGTGGTTTTTTTGGGTACGGGGGGAACGATTGCCGGACAGGCTGAGTCGTCCCAAGACAACGTCAGCTACCAAGCCGCTCAGATTGAGGTCGGCAAGCTTTTGGAGGCTATTCCTGGGCTGCGGGGCCAGCTCCGGGGGGCTTTGCTGCATTCTGAGCAGGTCTTTCAACTCAATAGCAAAGACCTTGACCCCAGCCATTGGCAGCAACTGCATGGGCGCGTGGTTCATTACTTGGGCCAAGCCGATGTGCGGGGAATAGTGATTACCCATGGAACGGACACTGCAGAGGAAACGGCCTATTTCCTAGCCCGCACCGTCCCCGAAGCCTTGTTGCGAGCCAAGCCGGTTGTTTTGACCTGCGCCATGCGGCCTGCGACTTCTGCCCAAGCCGATGGTCCTCAGAATATGGTGGATGCGCTGTGTGTCGCCACAACCCAAGGCGCCCGTGGGGTTTTGTTGGTTTGCAGTGCGACGGTGCACAGTGCTTTACGAGTTCAAAAAGTTCATCCTTACCGTCTTGATGCCTTCGATTCTGGGGAGGCGGGGCCCGTGGGCGTGGTGGAAGAAGGGCAATTGCGGCTTTTTGGCGCTTGGCCTGAGTTGCTAGAAACAGTTACCCATCGATCCTTAAGCCCGCAGTCGCAAACAAAACAGGATTGGCCCAGGGTTGAAATTGTGATGAGCCACGCCGGTGCGAATGGGGCCATAGTGCGGGCGATGTGTGCGCATACCGCACAAGGCGATAGCCCCTTGCGGGGGATCGTTGTTGCCGGAACGGGCAATGGCGATATTCACCACGATTTAGCGCAGGCTTTGAAGGACGCCCAAGCCCAAGGCGTTCGGGTCATCCGAACCAGTCGCTGCGCAACAGGGAGCGTGGTGTTGGCGCAGCCAAACGGCGCTGAGCCCAAATTATTGGAGGCAAGCCCGCTTTCGGCGGTCAAAGCACGTATTGCGCTGATGTTGGAGCTGTTGGATTAGTGGGTTAAGGCGCAGCTTTGAAAGGCGCCCCGCTCAATTTTGCACCGGCCTTGATGCCTTTTTTTGCGAACCAGCCTTGATTGACTTCAAGCACGTAGCGCACCGGTTTGGTGGAGCAGTGTGATTTGGTGGTGTTGGCTTGCATGTCTTCGAGATTCACAACCGTCCCATCATCGGCTACAAAAGCGGCTGTCAAACCCAACAGCGTGTTTTTCATCCAAAAGCATTGCTTGGAAGGCGCGTTGAAAACGAAAAGCATCCCTTCGTTTTGGGGCATTTCTTTTCTGAACATCAGGCCCACAGCGTGTTCCTCAGGTGTTCGTGCAACTTGGGCTTCAATTTGATGGATCCCGGCTGAGAGGATGGTGCGCGGCAGGTTGAGTTGGGCTTGCCCCTGGGCCAAAACGGGGGCGGACAACACCAAGGGAATTAAAAAAGCGAGAAAGTGAAGGTTTTTCATAGGCACATTGTGATGGAGCTAAAGCCGACGGCTGGTTTTGCAAGGGGATGAGGGCTTGGGTTTGACAGAATCGAGTAATTATTCAAGACTAAAATCCGTGTACTGAGTCGGCGGCTGCGTTTAGACGGGGCCCAACCCACTTTTGATCATTCACATACAACGAGACTCACTTCATGTACCAGCACATCAAAGTTCCCACAGAAGGTCAAAAAATCACGGTCAATAAAGACATGTCTTTGAATGTCCCCGATCAACCCATTATTCCGTTTATTGAAGGTGATGGAACCGGCGCTGATATTACGCCGGTGATGCTGAAAGTAGTCGACGCCGCTGTTGCCAAGGCGTATGGCGGAAAGCGACAAATTCACTGGATGGAAGTTTTTGCGGGTGAAAAATCAACCAATGTGTACGGCCCCGATGTTTGGTTGCCTGAAGAAACCCTTCACGCTATTCGCGATTACGTGGTGTCTATCAAAGGCCCATTGACAACGCCTGTGGGCGGCGGTATCCGTTCCTTGAACGTTGCTTTGCGCCAAGAGTTGGACTTGTATGTTTGTCTGCGCCCGATTCAATATTTTGATGGCGTGCCCAGCCCGGTGAAAGAACCGCAAAAAACCAATATGGTGATTTTTCGTGAAAACTCGGAAGACATTTACGCAGGCATTGAATTTGAAGCCGAGTCTGATAAAGCCAAAAAGCTCATCAAATTCTTGCAAGACGAAATGGGCGTCAAGAAAATCCGTTTCCCTGCCACCTCTGGGATCGGTATCAAACCCGTGTCACGCGAAGGGACCGAGCGTTTGGTTCGCAAAGCCATTCAGTACACCATTGATAACGACAAACCCAGCCTGACGATTGTTCATAAAGGCAACATCATGAAGTACACCGAAGGTGGATTCCGTGATTGGGCGTATGCCTTGGCACAAAAAGAGTTTGGCGCGGTAATGATTGACGGCGGACCGTGGTGCAAATTTAAAAATCCGAAGACGGGCAAAGAGATTGTTGTCAAAGACAGCATTGCCGATGCGTTCTTGCAGCAAATTTTGTTGCGTCCTGCGGAATACAGCGTGATCGCTACCTTGAATTTGAACGGTGATTACGTATCAGACGCCTTGGCGGCCCAAGTCGGCGGTATTGGTATTGCGCCTGGTGCCAACCTGAGCGACACCATCGCGATGTTTGAGGCGACCCATGGAACCGCCCCTAAATATGCCGGTAAAGATTACGTGAACCCCGGTTCTGAAATTTTGTCGGCAGAAATGATGCTGCGCCATATGGGCTGGATTGAGGCAGCTGATTTGATCATCAGCTCAATGAAAAAATCCATCCACAGCAAAAAAGTAACGTACGACTTTGCCCGATTGATGGACGGCGCGACCCAGGTGAGTTGCTCTGGATTTGGCCAAGTGATGATCGACCATATGTAAAAAATGGCTGCAATCGGGCGGAATTGAGCCCGATTGTCGAGACCCCCAACCGCTGGACGCGTTAATTCGCTCCAGCGGTTTTTTATTTGGGTGCTTGAAATAAAGCCCAATGTCACCAATTACCCCACGGGCTGCATTACGATGGTGCGGTCTATAAAATAACTCCATGGCAACCAAAATTCCTTCTAAACCGAGAACTGCCCCCCAAGTCACCCCTAAACAAGACGATGGCGGTGCTGTAGTTTTGGAGCGGCTGCCCCAGCGGGTTCAGCCGCCCCAAATGTTCCAGGTGCTGATGTTGAATGATGATTTCACGCCCATGGAGTTCGTTGTGATGGTGATTCAGGAGTTTTTTGCTAAGGATTTAGAGACGGCCACGCAGATCATGCTGAAAATCCATTTGGATGGAAGAGGGGTATGCGGCGTGTATTCTCGGGATGTCGCGGCGACCAAGGTCGACCAGGTGATGGAAGCGGCACAAAAGTCGGGCCATCCTTTGCAGTGTGTAAGTGAGCCTATCGATTTGTAAGGCTATCGAGGACAGTGGTTGGTAAGCGCCACCGCTTATTTAAGCGGGGTAGAGTTTAAAAATGAACGGGAATAAGGAAGCGTCATGATCGCCCAAGAATTAGAAGTAAGTCTGCATATGGCTTTTGTCGAGGCGCGTCAACAACGCCACGAATTTATTACGGTTGAGCATTTGCTCTTGGCTTTGCTTGATAACCCTAGCGCGGCCGAAGTTTTGCGGGCGTGTTCTGCCAATGTGGACGACCTTCGCAAATCCCTGACCAACTTCATTAAAGACAATACGCCACAAGTGGCCGGCTTGGATGATGTAGATACCCAGCCCACATTGGGCTTTCAGCGTGTCATTCAGCGTGCCATCATGCATGTGCAATCCACAGGCAGTGGAAAAAAAGAGGTGATGGGCAGCAATGTGTTGGTCGCTATCTTTGGTGAAAAAGACTCCCATGCGGTTTACTATTTACACCAACAAGGGGTAACCCGTTTGGATGTGGTGAACTTCATTGCCCACGGCATTAAAAAGAACGAACCACCAGAAACCAGTAAAGGTTCTGAAGGTTTGCCGGAAGCGGAAGATACAGGCAGCGAAAAGAATGAAAAAGCGTCACCTTTAGAGCTGTACACGCAAAATTTAAATCAGCTTGCCAAAGACGGAAAAATCGATCCGCTGATTGGGCGGGAGCACGAAGTAGAGCGTGTGATCCAAATTCTCTGCCGCCGCCGCAAGAACAACCCCTTGCTAGTGGGCGAGGCTGGCGTGGGCAAGACGGCGATTGCCGAGGGCTTGGCTTGGCGAATTTCGCAAAACAGCGTGCCGGAAGTACTGGCCCAAGCGGTGGTGTACTCCTTGGACATGGGCGCGCTGTTGGCGGGAACCAAATACCGGGGTGATTTTGAGCAACGCTTAAAAGGCGTACTGAAGGCCTTGAAAGACCGTCCACATGCGGTTTTGTTTATTGATGAAATTCACACTCTGATTGGGGCGGGTGCCGCGTCTGGCGGAACCATGGACGCTTCCAACTTGCTCAAACCTAGTTTAAGTTCAGGCCAGCTCAAGTGCATCGGGGCAACCACCTTCACGGAGTACCGCGGTATTTTTGAAAAAGACGCAGCGCTGTCGCGTCGTTTCCAAAAGGTTGACGTGGTTGAGCCGACGATAGAGCAAACGGTGGAAATCCTTAAGGGCCTGAAGTCTCGCTTTGAAGAACACCACAAAGTTAAATACGCGCTGGGTGCGCTTCAGGCTGCGGCAGAGTTAAGTGCAAAGTTTATTAACGATCGCCAGCTCCCAGATAAGGCGATTGACGTGATTGATGAGGCTGGCGCAGCGCAGCAAATATTGCCAGCGAATAAGCGCAAAAAAACCATCTCTAAAACCGAGGTTGAAGAGATCGTGGCCAAGATTGCCCGTATTCCGCCAGCCAATGTGTCCCAAGACGATCGCAGCAAATTAAAAACCTTGGACCGCGACCTTAAAAGCGTGGTGTTTGGCCAAGACAAGGCGGTGGATATTTTGGCTTCGGCGGTCAAAATGGCGCGCTCTGGATTGGGCAAGGGCGACAAGCCGATTGGCTCTTTCTTGTTCAGCGGGCCCACGGGCGTGGGTAAAACCGAAGCCGCTAAGCAGTTGGCGTACATCATGGGCATCGATTTGATTCGCTTTGACATGAGTGAATACATGGAGCGCCACGCTGTCAGCCGTTTGATCGGTGCGCCTCCGGGCTACGTGGGCTTTGACCAAGGTGGCTTGTTGACAGAAGCGGTGACCAAGAAACCCCATTGCGTCTTGTTGTTAGACGAAATTGAGAAGGCGCATCCCGATATCTTCAATGTGCTGTTGCAGGTGATGGACCACGGAGCACTCACCGATAACAACGGGCGCAAGGCAGATTTCCGTAACGTCATTTTGATCATGACGACCAACGCCGGTGCGGAAACGATGAATAAGTCGACGATCGGATTTACCAATCCGCGCGAGTCGGGAGACGAAATGATTGACATCAAACGCCTCTTTACGCCGGAGTTCCGCAACCGGTTGGACGCCATCGTTGGATTCAAAGCCTTGGATGAAAACGTCATTTTGCGGGTGGTTGATAAATTCTTGCTCCAATTGGAAACCCAACTGGCAGAGAAAAAAGTGGAAGTCACTTTCACGGACAAGTTGCGCCAACACCTTGCGAAGAAAGGGTTCGATCCCTTGATGGGCGCGCGACCCATGCAACGCCTGATTCAAGACACGATTCGTCGGGCTCTTGCAGACGAGTTGTTGTTCGGGCGCTTAACCGACGGCGGGCGCTTAACGGTGGAGCTTGACGAAACAGACACCACGAAAACGGAAGTGCTGCTTGATATCAAACCGCTACCCAAACGCGAAGGCCGAGCGAAACCGGAAGAAGCCACCGCTGACTAAGTTTTCACTTGGAAGGGGGTGGGTTGTTCTTCTGGTGTAAAATCAGTTGGCTTTGCTTATGGGGAATCTTTTCTCGAAAGCAATTCAATCGCAAACCGGTCCTACCGAGGTGTTCTTCATATGGTCTTTCCATATGAAGGAAATCGGACCGGCTTTAAGACCTAACCTTTGGAGTATTTATGGCTGTAACTATGCGCGAAATGTTGGAAGCGGGCGTTCACTTTGGGCACCAAACCCGCTTCTGGAACCCCAAGATGGCCCCGTTCATCTTCGGTCATCGCAACAAAATTCACATTATCAATCTGGAAAAATCCTTGCCGATGTTCCAGGACGCCGCAAAATTCGTGCGTCAACTTACCGCCAAGCGCGGGACCATTTTGATGGTCGGTACCAAGCGCCAAGCGCGTGAGACCGTTGCTGCTGAAGCCCAACGTGCAGGTGTACCTTTCGTTGACCAGCGTTGGTTGGGCGGTATGTTGACGAATTTCAAAACCGTCAAAACCTCGATCAAACGTTTAAAAGACATGAAGATCCAGCAAGAAGCGGGTCTGGACGCGATGAGCAAAAAAGAACAACTTATGTTTGCCCGTGAGTTGATAAAGCTTGAAAAAGACATCGGCGGAATCCAAGACATGGCAACTTTGCCTGATGCGATTTTTGTGATCGACGTGGGTTACCACAAAATTGCGATTGCGGAAGCCCGTAAATTGGGTATTCCTTTGATCGGTGTGGTGGACTCTAACCATTCGCCTGAAGGAATTGATTACGTTATTCCCGGTAACGATGATTCCTCCAAAGCGGTGACTTTGTATGCTCGCGGTATCGCTGACGCGGTGCTTGAGGGACGTGCCAATGCCGTCGATGATCTGGTCAAAGCCGTGGTCGCTGAAGGCGAAGATGAATTTGTCGAGGTGGATGTGGCTGCGTAAGCGCCCATTTGCCCTTAAAAGGGGGCTTCGTGGCCCCTTTTTTTTAGCTTTAATAAATGAACGAATAACGGAGAATTAAAAATGACTGCAATTACCGCAAGCATGGTCGCTGAGCTACGTGGAAAGACCGATGCCCCCATGATGGAGTGCAAAAAAGCATTGACCGAGGCCGAAGGCGACATGGTTAAAGCTGAAGAGTTGCTGCGCGTCAAGCTGGGAAGCAAAGCCGGCAAAGCGGCTGCCCGCATCACTGCCGAAGGCGTGGTCTCAGTGGCTACGGAAGGCGCTGCCAGCGCCATGATCGAAGTGAACTGCGAAACAGACTTCGTCACTAAAAATGACAGTTTTTTGGCTTTGGCAAAAGCCGCCGCGAGCTTGGTGGCCAAGCACAACCCCGCTGACCTCGCCGCCTTAGGCGCTGTGGCATATTCCCAGGATGGTTTTGGTCCTACGCTCGAAGATGTCCGTAAAGGGTTGATCGGGAAAATTGGCGAAAACATGACGTTTCGTCGCTTCAAGCGCTTTGCGTCTGCCTCTAAAGTGGCGTCCTACCTGCACGGCACCCGTATCGGTGTCGTCGTCGAGTTTGAGGGCGATGAAACCGCAGCAAAAGACGTTGCAATGCATGTGGCAGCAATGAAGCCGGTTTCTTTGTCAAGCGCCGAAGTGCCTGCAGAGTTGGTCGAGCGTGAGCGCTCGGTAGCTGCAGCTAAGGCCGCTGAAGATGCGTCCGTGGCGGTGGCAGCGGGCAAACCCGTCCAATCCGCAGAGATCGTTGCTAAACGTATCGAAGGTGGCGTTCAAAAGTACCTCAAAGAAGTCTCCCTGTTCAACCAAGCGTTTGTTAAAAACGACAAGCAAACCGTCGAGCAAATGCTCAAAGCGGTTTCTACGACGGTGCACGGATTTACCTTGTACGTCGTCGGTGAAGGCATTGAGAAGAAAGTAGACGATTTCGCGGCTGAAGTGGCAGCCCAAATCGCTGCAGCCAAGCAAACTGCTTGATAATTTACCGAAGCGGCACCAAGGTGCACTTGCGCAGACGTGTTGCTTTTAGTCCTTTAACCCCAAGCCCACGGAGCTTCTTATGAACCCAGTCAAGCCAGCCTACAGTCGAATTTTGCTCAAACTGTCAGGTGAGGCTTTGATGGGAGATGACCAGTTTGGTATCAACCGCGACACGATTGTGCGCATGGTGGATGAAATTGCAGAAGTAACTCGATTGGGCGTTGAGGTGGCCGTCGTGATCGGCGGCGGAAATATTTTTCGCGGCGTGGCGGGCGGCTCCGTCGGAATGGACCGGGCGACCGCTGATTACATGGGAATGTTGGCCACGGTCATGAATGCCCTGGCTCTGGGCGACACGATGAATAAGGCTGGTCTCACCGCCCGTGTGATGTCTGCCATTGGTATTGAGCAGGTGGTAGAGCCTTATGTGCGGCCCAAAGCGCTCCAGTACCTCGAAGAGGGTAAGGTCGTGATTTTCGCCGCAGGCACAGGGAATCCATTCTTTACGACCGACACTGCGGCCGCACTGCGCGGGGCGGAGATTGGGGCCCAAATTGTTCTCAAGGCCACCAAGGTGGACGGCGTTTACGATGCGGACCCTAAGAAAGTTCCTGGCGCTAAACGCTACACCAGCATTACATTCAATGAGGCCATGCAGCAAAACTTAGGCATCATGGATGCCGCTGCGTTTGCATTGTGTCGGGACCAAAAATTACCGATTAAAGTATTCTCAATTTTCAAGCATGGCGCTTTGAAGCGAGTCGTTATGGGCGAAGATGAAGGCACTTTGGTGCATGTTTGACGATTTGGAGGTGAATCCATGGCAATCGAAGAAATCAGAAGCACGGTAGAGGGAAAGATGGAGCAATCCATTTCTGCTTTTAAAAACAACCTTTCCAAAATTCGCACAGGGCGCGCAAATCCTGCGATGCTGGACGCCGTTCAGGTCGAGTATTACGGGTCAATGTTGCCCTTGAGCCAAGTGGCGAATTTGTCTTTGCTCGATTCCCGAACCGTGGGCATTCAGCCTTGGGAAAAGGGCATGGGAGCCAAAATTGAAAAGGCCATTCGTGAGAGCGATTTGGGCCTGAATCCTTCGAGCATGGGCGATTTAATTCGCGTTCCCATGCCGGTGATGTCCGAGGAACGCCGCCGTGAGTTGACCAAGCTTGCCCGCAGCGAAGGCGAAAACGCCAAAATTGCGGTTCGCAACCTGCGCCGTGATGCGAACGAGGCGGTTAAAAAATTAGAAAAAGAGAAGCTAGTTTCTGAAGACGATCAAAAGCGCTCGGAAGCAGATATTCAAAAACTAACCGACCGTTTTATTGCTGAAGTCGATCGTCTGGTGGTCTCTAAAGAACAAGACATCATGGCGGTCTAATCCCTCCCCGCTTTATTAACTTCGCTGACATGGACCCACATAACGCGTTACCTGCCCATGTCGCTATCGTGATGGATGGCAATGGGCGGTGGGCGGCCAGCCGCCTTTTGCCAAGAATCGTGGGCCACAAAAGTGGCGTAGACGGGCTCAAACGGATCGTCAAGGCCTGTGTGGTTCGCAAGATTCAAATACTGACGGTCTTTGCTTTTTCTTCAGAAAATTGGAATCGACCCGCTGACGAGGTCTCCGGCCTGATGGACTTGATGGCCATGGCCTTGTCCAAAGAAGTCGCGCAACTTCAAAAAGAAGGGGTGCGCCTGCATTTCGTCGGCAATCGCTCTGGCCTTTCACCTGCCATTCGTGCTGGTTTGGAGCAGGCCGAAGAACGTACCGCAAACAATACGACCTTGGTGTTAAACGTATGCTTTAACTACGGCGGCAAATGGGACATTGCCAACGCTGCGGCGCAGCTTGCCGCCCAAGGTATTGCGATCACTGAAGAGAGTCTGGATAGCGCCATGGCCTTGTCGCACTGCGCCGAGCCCGACCTCATCATCCGCACCGGCGGCGAACATCGTTTGAGTAATTTCTTGCTGTGGCAGGCGGCTTACGCAGAGCTGTATTTCAGCCCGGTTTTGTGGCCTGACTTTGACGATGCCGCTTTAGACGCAGCGCTTTTAGAGTATGCCGTAAGAGAGCGGCGGTACGGGAAAACATCGGCCCAGATTCATGGTTCTTTAAAAAGAGCGAAGGTGTAAGCCATGCTCAAACAGCGCATCATCACCGCACTGCTTTTGTTAGCGATCTTGGTGCCGGCGATGGTTCACCCTAATCCTATTGGTTTTGTGGTGGTCACTGGCGTTTTAATTGCAGCCGCAGCTTGGGAGTGGGCGCGACTCAATGGCTTGGGTCAACGATTGGCACTCGCTACCGGTCTGTTATGTGCGGCCTTCTGTTTTTCTTTGTGGTTCTCCGACGGGTTACTGCGCCCGATGCCCTTGGTTTGGGCGGCCCTCGGCGCTTTTTGGGTGCTGTTGTCGGGATGGTTGTTGGTTGCAGGCGTTACCGCGTGGAGCAAGGTTCCCAAGGGCGTGCGCTGGTTGGGCGGGATCGTTGCGTTGTGTGGCGCTTGGATGGCTTTGGTACAAGCCCGATTGGTGGGCGTCAATTTTCTTTTTTCCTTACTGGCTTTGGTCTGGGTTGCCGACATTTGCGCCTATGTGGCGGGTCGCCTTTTGGGCGGACGCTTGATTACTCAAAAACTCGCGCCTATTATTAGTCCTGGAAAAACCTGGGAAGGTGTAATGGGCGCGTTGTTGGGCGTGATGGGATGCGCTTATCTTTGGCGGTGGCTTGAAAGTGCCAACGGTTGGCCTGCGACGAGTTTGTATGACCATTTGTATTTGGTGAGCCCTTATTTTTTGTGGGTGGCACTCGTATTCTTGACGACGATGAGCGTAGTGGGGGACCTCATGGAGTCGCTATTTAAGCGCTCTGCGGGGGTCAAAGACAGCAGCGGGCTGCTGCCGGGCCACGGCGGGGTATTGGACCGCGTAGATGCTTTATTGCCCGTCTTGCCCTTGGCCATGCTTTTGTGTACTTCATGAATCAAGCAGTGCAGCAGATCACCGTGTTGGGATCGACCGGATCGATCGGGGTCAATACCTTAGACGTCATCGCACGTCACCCCGAAAAATTTCGGGTGTTTGCGCTCACTGCCCATACCCAAGTCGATGCGATGTTGGCGCAATGTTTGACTCACCAACCGGCCTTTGCAGTGATGGGTTCCGAAAAGCATGGCCGAGCCGTTCAAAGTGCACTCCAAGGTTTAGGTATCAAAACAGCCGTTTTATGGGGCCCTGCAGCTTTGGAAGAAGTTGCATCCCATCCCCAAGCCACGACGGTCATGGCAGCTATTGTGGGCGCGGCAGGGTTGGCGCCCTGTATCGCTGCTGCACGCGCGGGCAAGCGCTTGTTACTGGCTAATAAAGAAGCGTTGGTGGTTGGTGGCAGTTTTTTCATGGCGGCAGTCAAGACCGGTGGCGCCACACTTTTGCCGATTGACAGCGAACATTCCGCAATTTTTCAGTCCTTGCCCGAAAACACCAAAATTTGGGGTGATGTGATTGACAAGATTATTTTGACGGCTTCGGGCGGGCCCTTTAGGGCGCGTGACCCAGAGACTTTGAAAAATGTGACCCCAGAAGAAGCCTGCGCACACCCCAATTGGAGCATGGGTCAAAAAATTTCCGTCGATTCCGCCACCATGATGAACAAAGCCTTGGAGGTTATCGAGGCGAAGTTCTTGTTTGGAGTGGAGCCAGCGCAGATTGAAGTCGTCATTCATCCCCAGAGCGTGATTCACTCGATGGTGCAATATATCGACCATTCCGTGGTGGCTCAATTGGGCACACCGGATATGCGGGGCCCGATTGCCTATGGTTTGTCATGGCCTTCACGGATTCAGTCTGGAGCCAGCGCGATCAATTTTGAGACTTTATCTGGTTTGACATTCGAGTCGCTGATCTCGAACCGGCATGCAGAACGATTCCCAGGTTTAAAGCTGGCCTGGGACGTCTTGTCGGCCCCAGAAGGAAGCACTGCGGTATTGAACGCAGCCAACGAAATTGCAGTAGCAGCCTTTTTGGAGCGCAAACTTCGCTTTGACCAAATTCACGCGGTCAATATCGCGTGTTTATCGCAGCTCAATCCCTCTGCGCCTTCGTCTTTGGGGGATTTGCTGGCCTTGGACTTGGAGGCTCGTTCGGTGGCTCTGGCGTGGGTCGGGAAACTGGCTGCCTGAGAGCTATCTTCGGTATGATGCTATCTGTTGATTTCCCCCGAGTTTTAAATATGCTATTCACACTCTCTTCTATTCGCAGAATTTTTGTTGTTGCAGCCTTGGGGCTTCTTGCGCAATCAGTCATGGCATTGACGCCTTTTGCCGTCGAAGATATTCGGGTAGAGGGCTTGCAGCGGGTTGAGGCTGGAACCATTTTTGCCTCGTTGCCGGTTCGCATTGGAGATACCTACACCGATGAAAAGGCAGCTGCGTCCATCAAAGCGCTGTTTGGGCTTGGCTTGTTCAATGATGTTCGCATTGAGACCAAAGGCCGAGTCTTGGTCGTGGTTGTGCAAGAGCGTCCCACCGTGGCAGCGGTTGATTTTTCCGGAACCAAAGAGTTTGAAAAAGATGTGTTGGTGAAAGCCCTGAAAGACATCGGTTTAAGCGATGGTCGCCCCTTTGACAAAGCGCTGGCTGACAAAGCAGAGCAAGAACTCAAGCGCCAATACATCAACAAGAGTATGTATGCCGCACAGATCGTTACTACGGTCACCCCGATTGAACGCAACCGGGTTAATCTGAGTTTTGCCGTGGTTGAGGGTGATGTCGCCAAAATCAAAGAACTAAAAATTGTTGGTAACAAAGCCTTTTCTGAAAGCACCCTGCGGGGCCAGATGGACTCCGACACCGGTGGCTGGTTAAGTTGGTATACCAAATCTGATCGCTATGTTCGCAGCAAGCTCAATGCGGATGTGGAAACGCTGCGTTCTTACTACCTATCCCGTGGCTATCTGGAATTCACCGTTGACTCCACCCAAGTCGCCATTTCCCCCAATAAACAAGACATCACTATTACCATCAACGTCACCGAGGGCGAGCTTTTTGTGGTGTCCAAGGTCAAACTCGCTGGCAATCTCTTGGACAAGGAAGCCGACTTCCAAGCCTTGGTCACTATCAAGGCAGGTGAGCCGTATAACGCGACCGATGTTGCGCAAACCACCAAAGCATTCACTGATTTTTATTCCAACTTCGGCTTCGCCTTTGCGGTTGCTGAACCAGTGACTGTTGTCGACCGCAAAACGAACCGTGTCGAAATCACCATTCGCGCCGAGCCATCACGCCGGGTGTATGTGCGCCGAATCAACGTAGCGGGTAACGATAGAACGCGTGATGAAGTGATACGCCGCGAGTTTCGTCAGTTAGAAGCCGCTTGGTATGACGGTGAAAAAATTCGTCAATCCCGCAACCGGGTCGATCGCTTGGGGTATTTCAAAGAAGTGGCGATAGAAACTCAAGAGGTTGCCGGTTTCCCGGACCAAGTGGATCTGACGATTACAGTGGCTGAAAAACCCACTGGAAGCTTGAGTTTGGGCGCTGGTGTGTCGAGTGCGGACGGTTTGGGATTGATGCTTGGCTTTAAACAAGACAATGCGTTTGGCAGCGGAAACTCTTTGGGCATAGAACTCAACACCAGTAAGCTCAACCGCACCGTGGTTTTTAACACCACAGACCCGTACTTCACGGCCGATGGAGTTTCGCGGACCATTGATGTGTATTTGCGTAATACAAAACCCTACACCGACGAAAACAGTTATTCCTTGGAAACATCGGGTGCGAGTTTGCGTTTTGGTGTTCCCTTTAGTGACAGTGATACGGTGTTTTTTGGAGGGGGTATTGAGCAAACTACCATTGTCCCAGGTACATCCACCATAACCCCGCTGCCCCCTGCCCACAAAGCTTTCGCTACTGAATTTGGATATACCACTCAAGCATTTCCTTTGACCATTGGCTGGGCCCGCGACACGCGTGATAGCGGACTGATCCCCAGTTCTGGTCGACTAGTAAAAACATCTGGCGAGTGGAGTGTGGCAGGTGATTTGCGGTATGTTCGTGGTACGGCCCAAGTCCAGCAATTCTTCCCCTTGTCTAAAAAGGTGACCTTGGCGCTCAATGGTGAAATCGCAATGGGAACTGGAACGGGAGGTCTATCCTACCCCTTGTTGAAAAATTACTACTCCGGTGGTCTAGGCTCCGTGCGTGGTTTTCAGCAAGGAAGCCTGACAACAGCTGCCCAGCGTCTAAATACGGCAACTGTAGAAACCGGCGGTGCCAAAAAGATCACGTTCAATGCAGAAATGCTGGCTCCTTTTCCAGGCGGCGGCAACGACCGAACGCTTCGGATGTACGGATTTTTTGACGTAGGTGGCATCTTCGGGCCCAATGAAGACTTCCAATTGGGTGACATGCGTTCATCCGTTGGCGTAGGTATCAGCTGGATCTCACCAGTAGGCCCTTTGCGATTGGCTTGGGCAGCCCCGGTCAAAAAGTTTGACAGTGATATAACGCAAACATTGCAATTTCAAATTGGGACCTCTTTCTAATCATGATTTCAAAAAAACTAGCACTTCTTGCCCTTGCGTTGAGCACTCTGGGATCGACAGGTTTTGCCCAAGACTCTAAAGTTGGCTACATCAACACCCAGCGTATTACGACGGAGTCTGCCATTGCGAAGGCAGCCCAAGTCAAGCTGGAGCAAGAATTTTCGCGTCGGGGTAAAGAGCTTGGTGATTTGCAGGCGTCTTTGAAAACCTTCAGCGAGAAGTTTGAGCGCGATACGCCCACCATGACCGAATCTCAACGCGGAAGCCGCCAAAAAGAGTTTGCCGAACTCAATCGGGACTTTCAGCGCAAACAACGCGAATACCAAGAAGACTTGAATGGCCGTCGCAACGAAGAATTGCAACAGGTTCTCGAGAAGGCTACCAAAGCAGTGCGCGTGGTGGCTGATGCAGAAAAATATGACTTGGTGATTCAAGAAGTGGTGTACAGCAACACCAAGCATGACATCACTGAAAAAGTTCTCAAAATTCTTAACTCGGGCGCAAAATAAATTGCATTCCCTGGCTTGGCGTGTCTGAACTTTCCCTCGCGGCCATTGTTCAAGCGCTGGGGGGCGAGTTGCATGCCGATAGCGGTCTGCGGATTAACGGCTTGGCCTCGCTAGAGGCGGCTACTCCGAGTCAGTTAAGTTTTGTAAGCAACCCTAGATACCAGCAGCAACTCCAGCACTCCAAAGCCGCTTGCGTGATCGTGGGTCCGCAGCTCAAGGACGAAGCGCTTCTGCGAGGTGCTTGCATAGTTGCCGAGCAACCCTATTTGTACTTTGCCAAAGTGACGCAACTGTGGCGAAAGACGCTTCTTGCCAGTGCGTCTCCAGACGACACCAAGCGCCCATTGATTCACCCCAGCGCAGTGATTGAACCAGGTGCCAGCGTACATCCCACCGCCCGGGTAGGCGCTTTATGCGTAGTTGAGTGTGGCGCACAGATTGGCGCGATGACAGAGTTGAAGTCCCGCGTCACGGTTGGAGAAAATTGCGTGGTTGGCGATAGATGCCTCTTGCATAGCGGGGTTGTGATTGGTGCCGATGGATTTGGCTTTGCGCCCGATGGCGATCACTGGGAAAAGATGGAACAGCTCGGCAACGTTCGCATTGGCGACGATGTAGAAATCGGAGCCAATACCTGTGTTGACCGCGGCGCTCTGCAAGACACGGTGATTGAGGACGGCGTCAAGTTAGACAACCTGATCCAAGTGGGTCACAACGTTCGTATTGGCAAGAACACGGCGATTGCTGGCTGTGTCGGCATTGCGGGCAGCGCTACGATAGGTGCCCAATGCACGATTGGCGGCGGCGCCATCGTTTTAGGCCACCTACAAATTGCAGACCACGTCCATATTTCTGCCGCAACCGTCGTAAGCAAGTCAGTCAGCAAGCCAGGGCATTACACCGGATTCTTTCCCCTGGATGATAACGCATCGTGGGAACGCAATGCGGTAACCTTGAAGCAATTACACCGTCTGCGTGATCGCATTAAACAATTGGAGCTTGAAGTTAAAAAATGATGAATATCCACGAAATCCTCAAGCAGCTGCCCCACCGCTATCCCTTCTTGTTGGTCGATCGCGTTTTGGAATTGGACAAAGGGAAAACCATCAAGGCACTCAAAAATGTCACGATGAACGAGCCTTTTTTTGAGGGTCACTTCCCTCATCGCCCGGTCATGCCGGGCGTGTTGATGTTAGAAGCTTTGGCGCAAGCGGCCGCTTTGCTGGCCTTTGACGCGCTTGACACTTCGCCCTCTGATGACATGGTGTATTACTTTGCAGGGATTGACGGCGCTCGCTTTAAACGGCCTGTCGAACCTGGGGATCAATTGATCTTAGATGTGGAATTGCTGCGTATGAAGGCTGGAATTTTCAAGTTCAAAGCCCGCGCAAGTGTGGAAGGCGAGCTTGCAGTAGAAGCCGAATTAACCTGCGCTATGCGCTCGGTTGGATAAAAGACCATGGTGAGCGCTATTCATCCTACGGCCGTGATTGACCCGCGTGCGCAATTAGATACATCCGTCACGGTCGGTCCTTATTCATTGATTGGCCCCAACGTCAAGGTGGGCGCGGGAACAACGATTGGCTCGCATTGCACGATTGAAGGTTACACCAGCATCGGACAGAACAATCACGTCCACAGTTACACCTCATTGGGTGCAGCACCCCAGGACAAAAAGTACGCCGGGGAACCCACCCGTTTGGTGATCGGCAACGGCAACACCATCCGCGAATTTTGCACCTTCAATGCGGGCACCGTTAATGGCGGCGGCGTGACCCAAGTGGGCGACGACAACTTGTTCATGGCTTATGTCCATTTGGCGCACGACTGCCAAGTGGGCAGCCACACCATTTTCGCCAACAATTCGCAGTTGGCAGGACATGTGGTGGTGGGTGACTGGGTGATATTGGGCGGTTTTACCGTAGTTCGTCAGTTTTTACACTTGGGCGCACACAGCTTTACCGCCATGTGCACCTTGCTGTTTGCCGACTTGCCGCCCTATGTGACTTGCCAAGGCCAACCCGCATCTGCGCGAACGGTGAATGCGGAAGGTTTGCGCCGGCGGGGGTATTCGCCGACCCGTATCACTGCAGTGCGTGCCATGTACAAAGCGCTGTACCGAGAAAATCTGACTTTGGAGGCTGCAAAAGACCGCATCTTGCAGATGGCCAAGGACAAACCCGAGGTTCAGGCCGATGTGGACATGATGATGGACTTTCTGGCAGGTGTGTCTCCCAAGGTGGGTATCGTTCGTTCGCGTCGCCGTTCGGTGGACTGAAAACTTCAGGGCCGGGCGTTTTTGTCCGACCCGTGCATGAAAGGAGGGCCCTGTGGCCCTGTTGCGTTGCGCCGTGATTGGCGTTGGTTATCTGGGCAAATTTCATGCTCAAAAGTACGCCAAAATTCCCGAGTGCCAGCTGGTGGCGGTGGTAGACAGCCGCCAAGATCAAGCCGATGCCGTTGCAGCCCCGCTCAACTGTGCGGCCCTGACGGACTACCGATCGCTGATCGGTCAGGTTGATGCGGTTAGCATTGTGGTGCCCACCCAAGGTCACTACGATGTGTGCACCGAATTTTTACGTGCGGGCGTGAATGTGTTAGTCGAAAAACCCATGACCACCACGCTGGAGCAGGCCGATGAATTGATTCTATTAGCTAAAGAAAACCATTGTGTGTTGGCTGTGGGTCACTTGGAGCGTTTCAACCCAGCCGCTTTGGCGTTGGAGCCCTTGCTGTCCAATCCCCGTTTTATTGACAGCTCACGTTTGGCCCCTTTCAAGCCACGCGCCACCGATGTGAGTGTGCTGCTGGACTTGATGATCCACGACGTGGATTTGATTTTGTCCTTGGTCAACAGCGAGCTGGAAAGCGTAGAGTGTTCGGGTGCGCGCGTTTTGACCTCTGACATTGACATCGCGAATGCTCGGATTCGTTTTGCCAATGGCTGCGTGGCCAACGTGACCGCCAGCCGTGTGAGCGCCAAGAGCGAGCGCAAAATGCGCGTTTTTCAAGACCAAGCCTGTCACTCCCTCGATTTCCAGGCCCGCACCTTGACCACTTACCGAGGTGCTGCCATGCCTGCGGCCGATTCCGAGCTGGCGATTGAGCGCCAAGAGCAATCGTTTGGTGAGGCCGATCCTTTGTTTGCCGAAATCCTCGACTTTGTCGAGAGCGTTCGGCAGGGGCGCCCCCCCAAAGTGAATGGTGAAGCTGGACGCCGTGCGCTGGAAGCTGTACAGCGCATCACCGAAGCCACCCGTCTGATTTCCTGATTTTCTGAATATTTGAAAGGACCGCTATGCCCATCCCTATGGTCGATCTGGTCGCACAGTACCGCGATCTCCAGCCCCAGTTGGAACCTGCATTTTTGAAAGCCTTGACGGCTGCGCAGTTTATTTTGGGCCCCAACGTTCAAGCCTTTGAGAAAGAGGCGGCCGAGTACCTTGGTGTGGCCCACGCCATCACTTGTGCCAACGGCACCGATGCATTGCACTTGGCCTTGTTGGCTGCTGGCATTGGGCCTGGCGACGAAGTGATCACCACGCCCTTCACATTCATCGCCACCGCAGAGGCCATCGCTTATGTGGGGGCCAAAGCTGTATTTGTTGACATCGATCCCTGCACCTTCAACATTGACGTGGCGCAAGCCGAGCGCGCCATCACCGCCAAGACCAAGGCCTTGTTACCGGTGCATTTGTTTGGACAGCCCGCCAATTTGGCGCCTTTGATGGCCTTGGCCAAAGAACACCAGCTTCAATTGCTGGAAGACTGCGCTCAATCTTTTGGTGCCAACATCGGTGGCATCCAGACCGGCGCGATGGGTGATGTGGCCGCATTCAGCTTTTTCCCCAGTAAAAACTTGGGCTGCTTTGGCGACGGCGGCATGGTCACCACACAGTCGGACGACATGGCGGAAACCCTGCGCATGCTTCGCAACCACGGCAGCAAGGTGCGTTATTACCACGACATTGTGGGTTACAACAGCCGTCTTGATGAACTGCAGGCCGTGGTGCTGCGGGCCAAGCTGCCGTTGATTGACCATTACAACCAAGAGCGTCGCCGCGTCGCTCACCGGTACAGCGCAGGTTTGTGTCTCCTGAACTTGCAAACGCCCTGCGAGGATGGTGTGGGTCTGCACGTCTACCACCAATACACCTTGCTGACCGATGACCGTAAGGCCATTCAGCAGGCCTTGACCGAGCACCAAATTGCCAGCGCTGTTTATTACCCAGTGCCCCTGCATCAGCAAAAGGTGTTTGCCGGCATTTCTGCAGGGCTCCATTTCCCAGTCACCGAGTCGGTGGCACAGCGCTGCTTATCGCTCCCGATTTACCCAGAGTTGAGCAACGAGTCCGTTGACGAGGTATGCGGCGTGATTCGTCAGGCTTTGAAGGCGTGATGGATTTGTCAAGCCCAGAGCCTTCACTGAGTGCGTTCAAGCCAGGCTTGCGTGTGAGCATGGTCGCTGCAGAGCGCTCGGGCGACATGCTCGCGGCCTTATTGTTGCAAGGCATGCGAAAAACCTGGCCGCTCTTGCGAGCTTCGGGCATTGGCGGGCCGCAGATGGATGCGACTGGTTTTGTGTCGCGCTGGTCCTGTGACGAGTTGTCGGTGCGCGGTTTGGTGGAAGCGCTTTGGCGTTACCGCCACATCAACGGCATCCGCAAGGCCTTGATTCAAGATTTACTGGCATCGCCTCCTGACCTGTTTGTGGGCATCGATGCGTCCGACTTCAACTTGCCCGTGGAGCGCTTGCTGCGGCAAAAGGGTGTTCCCACGGTCCAGTTGGTGTGTCCCTCCATTT
>Ga0247844_1002605_pt1 | contig 29054 bp, 30 predicted proteins | sample LaCtaG_FD_192421 | JGI IMG/M metagenome (GOLD analysis project Ga0247844, IMG submission 192421) | Freshwater microbial communities from meromictic Lake La Cruz, Castile-La Mancha, Spain - LaCruzMarch201714.5m_1 | ecosystem: Environmental > Aquatic > Freshwater > Lake | place: Spain: Castile-La...
CCTGAATGAAGAGTTTCCCGGCGAGGTCAAACTTCATCTCGTCATGGACAACTACGGCACACACTCTCATCCCCGCGTCCAGTCTTGGCTCAAGAAACATCCGCGCTTTGTCGCCCACTTCATTCCGGCCAGTTCGAGTTGGCTCAACTTGGTAGAGCGGTGGTTTGGAGAACTCACGGGGAAACGAATCCGACGCGGTGTGTTCGTCAGCGTCCAGGATCTCATCGATGCCATTCACGAATACATGACCGTCTGGAACCAAGACCCAAAACCCTTCGTCTGGACCGCGACCGTGGAATCCATCGTCGAGAAACTCAAGGGATGTCGTCAGACTTTGGAGCAAATCAAGCCGGGGTGCACCGCCCCGCGCTCAAAGCGGCCAAAAATAACTCCCGTCGTTTGTGAGACACTGCACTAGGTCAACGAGCGTCTTACCCCGGAAGAAAAAGCTGAAAAGCTGAAAAGCTGAAAGTGGAAACCAGAACCAGTCGGGAGGCGCCGCAATCCCTTTCGGCACAGTTTTGGCAGCAACCACCTGGTCCAGCATGACGACCCTGGAAAAACTCAACTCCAGATGGGACAGCAGACGCCATCGGTCCTGTTCAAACACTACCGCCAGGTGGTCACAAGAAAGCAGGCAGCGGCGTATTGGTCGTTGGTCCCCGAAGCGTCTGTTCCGTCTCCAGGAGACGGGAACAAAATGATCAAAGGGAATTGATGCGTCTTTTGAGCCCGCTCGGCCCACGCAGAGCGATAGGAATGGAGGACAAGGCCTATTTCGACTTTTGCGTCTCGACGGCGTTTCCAAAAAATTGCCGCACGAGTTCCCTCGGATTGCTTGATCAACCGCGGGAAGAGCGGCCCGGATGAAGGGAGTGCCTTCAGGATATGCTCCAATTTCATCCCGATGGCGATGCAGGCCCGTCCTTGGCTGCGGTGCTCCAGTTTGACCCGCTCGTAAAAAATGCGACGGTTCTGCCAATCGACATCCTCGGCCCGCAGGTAGACCTTGGCCATCTCGCGGTTGAATGCGGGCTGTTCGGCGGCCTTGTTTTTGGCCCGCAGGAGCTTTTCGGCCTCGGGCTTGCTCTTGGTTCCCAGGCTCTCCCGTGCTCCGGTGTCGCAATTCTGGGCGTAAAAGGTGCCTTGAGCGCGGTTGGATCGGCGGTAAAGGCGGTATTTGTCCTGCATGGTCTGGTTTCTCCGGGTTATGCAGAAATTTACCCGAATCTCCCGGACCACCGTTACAGGGCAGTGACGGAGCATTGACCCCCTTTTGCCTGCCTTTTGACGAGTTGTGGTTTTCCCCTCTGAAAAGGGACACTTTCAGGGACACCAGCCCCCAAACGGTCTTTTTGGTGCCATGCGAAAAACACGGACCCCCGTATTTATCAGGGTTTGCGGGCGATTTGGGGGCATGGCGGAAGGGGTGGGATTATCCTGCTGCGCAGGCTTTCCGGGATTGGCTTCGCTTTTTACGATACCCCTCCTCGCAAAGCCTCGGAAGGGGTGGGATTATCCTGCTGCGCAGGCTTTCCGGGATTGGCTTCGCTTTTTACGATACCCCTCCTCGCAAAGCCTCGGAAGGGGTGGGATTATCCTGCTGCGCAGGCTTTCCATATTGGCTTCGCATCTATAGGGTATCCCCTCCTTGTGCTTCGCACTGCGGAAGGGGTGGGATTCGAACCCACGGTAGGTTTAACCCTACGCTCGATTTCGAGTCGAGTGCCTTCGACCGGACTCAGCCACCCTTCCTTTGTGATGTGTCACGTAGCGCGACGAAAACGGTCGCCTGGCGGTCCAGATCACGTGTGCGGCATGGGCCGCGCACAGCCTTCTGGATTGCGCCGATTCGGACAACCGCCTCCGTGGGCGTCGAAACAACAGGATGAGAGTAAGGCTGAAAGCGGGGCGTGAACAAGAAAAAAGGGGGTGGGAGTTCCAATGGGGCCGGCCGGCCAGGGGGCGGCCCGTGCGCGGGCGGCCCGTGCGCGGGCGGGCCGGGTCAGTCGCGCTCAAGCATCGCGCGCATGGAGGCGAACGAGGCTTCGAGATCCTCCTCCGCGACAGGGCGGTTCATGATGTCGCCATAGGTTTCTACGAGGACGTCGGGGCCCTCAATTTCTTTGAGGAACGGGCTTGGGCGGCAAGACAGGGCGCTGCCGAATTTGGTGCGGTTGGTGCAGTGGGTGATGGTGAGGGATTTCATCGCGCGGGTGATGCCGACATAGAACAGGCGGCGCTCCTCATCGACGGTTCCCTCCGACTTCGAGCGTTCGTGAGGGATGAGCCCGTCCTCGGCTCCGAGCAGGAAGACGTGGGGGAACTCGAGCCCTTTGGCTGCGTGGAGGGTGATGAGGGTGACGCCGCGGGCATCATCCTTTTTGTCTTCATCCCTCTCGCGGTCGAGCGTCATCTCGTCCAGGAACCCCTGGAGGCCGGTGCGGGAGCGCTTCTGGTGCTCGGCGAGCGAGCGCAGGACCTCCCTGGCTCCGCCCTCGCGGTTGAGCTCCTCCTCGGGGGTCTTGCAGGAGCGGCGGAGGTCGTCAAAATAGCCGGAGCCGTCGAGAAACTCCGAGACGATCTGCGCGGCGTCGGCTCCGGGGGTGAGAAGGTGGATGCGGGCGGCGCCGAGCTCCTCGGCGAATTTCTGGATGGCAGCATGGGTTTTGCGCGAGACCTCTTCGGCAAAGCCCGGCGCGGTCAGCGCCTCGAAGAGGCTGGTGTGAGCCTTGGCGCTTTGATCGAGCGCGATCTCGACCGTCGTGGCCCCGATGCCGCGCGGCGGCGTGTTGATGATCCGCAGCAGGGCCACGTCGTCGGAGGGGTTCAGGAGGCAGGTCATCGTCGCGAGGACGTCCTTGACCTCCCGGCGGTCGAAAAAGCTTTTGCCGCCAACAAGCCGGTAGGGGATGCGGAGGGAGCGGAGGTTTTGCTCGAGGAGGCGGGACTGGGCGTTCATCCGGTAGGCGATGGCAAAGTGCTCCCAGGGGAGGTTGGCGGCGGCGCGCAGGGCTCCGATCTCATTGACGACGAACTCGGCCTCCTTCTTGTCATCGGGGACAGCGACGACGTGGACCGGATCGCCGCCCTCCTGCGGGCTCCAGAGGTTCTTCCCGCGGCGGCGGGGGTTGTTGCGGATCAGGCGGTTGGCGGCGCCGAGGATGGCGTTGGTGCTGCGGTAGTTCTGTTCGAGGCGGATGATCTCGGGGTTGCGGAAATGTTTTTCGAATTCGAGGATGTTCGAGACCTCGGCCCCGCGCCACCCGTAGATGCTCTGGTCGTCGTCGCCGACGACGCAGACGTTCGGAGGGTCGCCGGCCGAGAGGAGCGTGACGAGCTCGAGCTGCAGGCGGTTGGTGTCCTGGAACTCATCGACGAGCATATGCTGGAAGCGCGAGCGCCATTTCCGGCGGACCTCCTCGTGTTCGGAAAGCAGCCTGACGGCCATGATGAGGAGGTCATCAAAATCCATTGCGTTGAGCGCGTGCAGCTCGCGGTTGTAGCGCGCGTAGACCGCCCCGATGACGGTCTCGTCGTCCTGCGGCGCCGCCCAGCCGTTATTCTTCGCCTTGCTGATCATGTTCTTCGCGAGGCCGGGGTCGAGCTTCTCGTCGCGCGCGGTCACCCGGTTGATGACCTTCTTGATGAGGCCGAGCTGGTCGCCCTCGTCGAAGATGCTGAAATTGTTTTTGAAGCCGAGCTTGTCGGCATCTGTGCGCAGGATCCGGACGCAGAGGGCATGGAACGTGCTTGCCGTGATGTCGGACGCCTTTTCCGAGTCGAGCATCCCGGCGATGCGCTCCTTCATCTCGCGGGCGGCCTTGTTGGTGAACGTCACGGCAAGGATGGCGGAGGGGGGGACTCCCCGGGAGACGAGCCAGGTGATGCGCGCGACGATCGTGCGGGTTTTGCCCGTGCCGGCGCCGGCGAGGATCAGGAGCGGGCCGCTTTCATGGGTTGCGGCGCGCTGCTGCTCGGGGTTGAGATCCCAGAGGCGGAACCGGCTCATGGAAGCTCTCCCGATGCAAAGCGGGCGACAACGGCCGGGTAGATCCGGTGCTCCTCGACCTGGATGCGGGCATGCAGGCTCTCGGCCGTATCGCCGGGAAGCACCGGGACTTCGGCCCGGGCAATGATCTCGCCCGTGTCCATGCCCGCATCCACAAAGTGGACGGTGCAGCCGGTGGTGAGGACGCCGGCATCAAGCGCCTGGCGCCAGGCCTCCAAGCCCGGAAAGGCCGGAAGCAGGGACGGGTGGATGTTGATGACGCGACGGGGAAACGCATCGAGCAGGACCGGCTTCACGAGCCGCATGTAGCCGGCCAGCACGACGAGGTCTGCCCCCGCCTCGAGCAGGTGGTCAACGACCCCCTGCTCGACCCCGGGAGAGAGCCTTGTGCGAAAGGTCGGCTCGACGATCTGGTGGGTGGGGATTCCGGCCGAGCGCCCGAGATCGAGGATCCCCGCACCGGCCACGTCGGACATCACCAGCACGGGGTCCGCCGCCAGCCGCCCCGCAGAAATCTCCGCGAGGATCGCGCGGAAGTTGGACCCCTTCCCCGATCCCAGCACACCAATTTTCAGACGTTTCATGGCACGGGGATGATGCATGGCGCAGGGGGTATGACAAGCCGCCTGACGAGGGAAATTTTGTTGCTACGAGGCGATGAGCCCGCGAAGCGCGCTGGCGTAGGAGGGGAAGGCGGGAGCCCAGCCCGAGGCGCGCAGCTTGGTGTTGCGGACGCGCTTGCTCGTCCAGCCCCGCTTCCGGCCCGGGTCCGCCGGCCCGGAAGGCGGCAGCGGCCTCCCCAAAGCGTCCGCAATCCACCTGAAAACGTCCGCCTGGGTGGCCGGGGTGTCATCGCAGACATTGTAAATCCCGGGGGCCACGCCGGGATTGGCCAGATGCACCAGAGCCCGCGCCCCGTCGTCCCGGTGGATCTGGTTGATCCAGCGCATCCCGCCCGCCTCCAGAACCGCTGTGCCCTCGAGGAATTTTCTTAGCAGGACCGAGCGCCCGGGCCCGTAGATCCCGGAGAAGCGCGCGACAACTCCCCCGGCGTCGAGCGCCAGTCGCTCGGCCTCCAGCAGAACCTGCCCGGTCCCCCTGTCCGGGCAGGCGGGGGATTGCTCATCGACCCAGCCCCCGTCGGTTTGGGCGTAAACGGAGGTGCTGCCGGTAAAGACCACCCGGCCAGGCCTCAGGCGCTCGAGCAGGCGGGCCAACCCGTCGCGATAGACCGCCCGGTAGGCATCCGCTCCGCCCCGCCCCGAGCTCGCACAGTGGACCACCACCTCCGCCCCATTCCACTCCTCCGGAACATCTGAGAGGCCGCCCGTAATGTCGGCCGCTCGGACCTCGAACGGCGCACCGGCGAGGCGGCCGGCCGACTCACGGCTGGCGCAGAGGCCAAGGACCCGACACCCCATCCCGGAAAACAAAACGGCTGCGGCTTCACCAAGGAAGCCGCAGCCGGCAATGACCACCCGGGGCCTGTCCAATGTCAGGACACCGGGTTGAAATTAAAGCGGATCTTCATTTTCGCGCGCTTGGCATTGTTTTTGGCTTTGCGGCGCGAGCGCTGGGTTGGGGTTTCGAAGGCGCGCAGACGACGCACCTCATCCATCAGCCCCTCGGCATCAAGCTTCGACTTCAAGCGCTTCAACGCGCGATCAATCGGCTCACCTTTTCGAACGATTACTTCCGGCATAAATTCACCTACTTTCCTAAAATTTGGGATATCCACCATACGCATCCCTCCGAGCGGAGTCAATCCCGATTTCCTTTCAAAATTGGCCGGGTTCTGCCTGCCCCGCCGGGCTTTGGCAGCGCGCTTCCCGGACCAACCCTGGGAAATGCCCCTTGCGCCGGGGGATCACCGTCATCTGGCTTGTCGGAACGCGTTGCGCAGGATGCGGTTTTGGGCGGAAAACATGCGGCGGGCGCAGGCGGGATCGAGATCGTCATGGCCCGCGAGGTGGAGGAGTCCGTGGATCCCGTAGAGGGCGAGCTCCGCGGTGACGGAGTGGCGGAACTCCGGGGCCCGTTCGGCGGCGACCGGGGCGCAGACCAGGATCTCTCCGTAGGGGAAGGTGATGACGTCGGTCGCTCCGGGGATGCCGAGAAACACGCGGTGGATTCGCGCCATGCCGCGGCGCCCGACCACCGAACATTCAATGAGGGGGAGGTTCGCGAGACGACCGCCGAGCTCTTCGGCAACCTTCCGGCACATCGGGAGGGCGGCGCGGAGAAGGGTTTCCAGGAGCGCATGGTCGTAGGCGACCTTCCGCTGCCGCGAGGCGACCAGGAGCTGTTGGGGGCCCGTCCGGCGGGGCATCAGGCGACAGATTTTTCTTCGCGCTTTTGGGGGGCGGGCTCCTCGCGCTTGGGGTAGGCGATCCGGGCGTGCAGCATATTCACGAGGGTGAACCGGAAGCTTTCTGCCAGCTGGTAGATCTCCGCAAGCGTGAGGGGGGCCTCGTCCAGCTGGTGCTCGGCGATCCGGTCCCCGACGATGCCGTTGACGAGGTCCTCGATGCGCTGGGGCGTCGGGCGCTCCAGGCTGCGCGAGGCGCTTTCGACTGAATCGGCAAGGCTGATGATGGCCGCCTCCTTGGAGCGCGGGCGAGGGCCCGGATACCGGAAGCTCTCCTCGCGCACGGTGGGGATGTCGTCCTCCCGCATGTTCATGATTTTGCCGCCCAGCCGGGCGTCCTCCTGCTGCTGGATGGCGCGCTTGTAGAAATACGAGACGAGAGAGGTGCCGTGATGCTGTCGGATGACGTCCAGGACCTCCTCGTTGAGCTTGTGTTTGAGGGCGAGGTCCACGCCCTCCTTCACGTGGGCGATGATGATGAGGGCACTCATCGTGGGGGTCAGGTCGTCGTGAGGGTTGTGACCGTGGAGGATATTTTCCGTGAAATAATCCGGTTTGACGAGCTTGCCGATGTCGTGGAAATACGCGCAGACGCGGCAGATGGTGGGGTTGGCTCCGACCCGTTCGGCGGCGGCTTCGGCGAGGTTGGCGACGGCGAGGCTGTGGTGGTAGGTGCCCGGGGCCTCCATGCTCATCCGCCGGAGGAGCGGGTGGTTGAGGTCGCTGCGCTCCAGCCACGAGATGTCGGTCGTGATTTTGAAAAGCGGCTCGAGGATCGGGAGAATCCCGCTCACGATGACCGCGGTGCCGATGCCTGTCCCGATGGCGGCGAGGCTCTGGAGGGCGATCATCCGCCAGTCGGTCTGGGACGGGGCCTCCCAGATGACCGGGCCGATCTGCCCGAAGGCGGCGGCGAGGATCCATGTGGCGATGCCGACATAGACCCCGGCGCGGATCAGGCGGCTGCGCCGGCGGACCTGAAGCGTGACGTAAACGGCGATGAATCCGGTGATCAGCGAGATGACAAGAAAGACGGGGTCGATGCGCCCGACGAGCAGGGAACCCCAAAGGCTGGCGAAGACGGCCGCGTAGAGGCCGTGGTTGCGGCCGAGGAGCACCGAGAGCACGAGGGGGGCAAAGGCGTAGGGGACCAGGAGCGGGGCGAGCTGGAGGTCGATGTTTCCCGTGGCCGCCTGGAAGAGGGTAATCTTGATGGCCGCGAGCTGAACGAGGAGGACGCCGAGGAGGAGGCAGAGCCGGGAGTTAACCGCAAGGGTCTGGGGGTGGTTGATCCAGAGCTGCGCCACGGCCGTCACAAAAATCAGGAGGCAAAGCAGGAACTTTTTGGCCGGCTCCTCCTGCTGGCCGGTAAAGATCAGGATGGCGAGCCCGACCACAAAGGCGGCGAGGAGAATGGAGCGGGCCATCCAGCCGGTCTGCAGGGTTTCGGCGAATTCGTTGTCTTCGACCGTTCGCCGGCGTTTCCCGCAGTCGAGTCCTTTGCCGACAAGGCGGCGGCGTTTGAAAAAATCCCACATGGCGAGTGTCCTAGATCCGGCTTTCTGCTGCTCCGCGGTGTTCTTTGTAGGCGAGGATGATCGCCTGCACGAGGGGGTGCCGGACGACATCCTCCTCGGTGAAGAGGTGGATCCCGATGCCCGGCACATCGCGCAGGGCCCCCACGGCCTCGATGAGGCCGCTGAGCTTGTTTCGGGGAAGATCGATCTGGGTGCGGTCGCCGGTGACGATGCATCGCGAGCCCGCTCCGATGCGCGTCAGAAACATGAACATCTGCTCGGCGGTCGTGTTCTGGGCTTCGTCGAGGATGACGTAGGCATCGCTGAGCGTGCGGCCGCGCATGTAGGCCAGCGGAGCGATCTCGATGACGCCGCGGTCCATGAACTTCTGGATCTCTTCGACCTCCAGCATGTCGTAAAGCGCATCGTAGAGCGGGCGCAGGTAAGGCAGGATTTTTTCCTGCAGATCTCCGGGCAGGAACCCGAGCGCCTCCCCGGCCTCGACCGCCGGCCGGGTCAGGATGATCCGGCTCACCTTCTCCTGCTTGAGCGCGGCGACGGCAACAGCGACCGCCAGGTAGGTTTTTCCCGTTCCCGCGGGGCCGACGCCAAACGTGATCTCGTGCTCGCGGATCGCCTGCAGGTAGGCTTTTTGTCCGGCGGTCTTCGGCACGATGGGGGGTTTTCTTGGCGAGCAGACGATGCGGTTGCCGACAAGCGCTCCGAGGCCCTCGCCGGGCTCCTTGCCGTCGGCGGAGTTCAGCGCGTAGAGGAACTCGTGGCGCTTGACGGACACGCCATTTTTCACCGCCTCGCGCAGCTGCCCGACCACCGCCCGGGCGCGCCCGACAGCGTCCGGCTCGCCCTCAATCTTCATCCAGCCGTCCCGCGTGGTGACGCGCACAGAAAGCCGGGCTTCCAGCTCGCGAAGCAGCCGCTCATCCCCTCCGTAGAGGGCGTGAAGGGCGCGGGCATTTTCGAATTCCAGCGTGATGTTCTCCATGAGGAGCGGCTACTTGTATGCGTAAACGACCGCCCAGCCCGTGCGCTCCTGAGGCGACTTGACCACCGTGATGATCGCGTAGTAGGTCCCGGTTTTTTCCGGGACGATGCGCGCTCCGGCGAACCGGCCTTTTTGCCAGGACTCGGCTTCCACAAGGCGGCCTTTGGAATCGTAGATATTCACGGTGACGACGGCGCCCTTGACGTCGGTGCCGAGGCAGAACCAGTATTCGTTGCCTTTGAAGAGCTGGGCGGTGACTGCCTGCTGTTCCTTGACGCCGAGGTCTCCTCCCCAGGCGTCCTCCCGGACGGAAAACCCTTTTTTGATGTAGGGGACGGCGGCCTCGTGAGCGAAGGAGAGCGCGTCGTTGACGTAGGCGAAAACGGGAGCGGCCACGACGGCCAGGAGGGCGAGACAAAGGAGGGGCTTCTTCATCAGGAATCCTTGGGCGTGGTGATGGCGGTGACGTTGTCCTCGGTGAGCTTGTTGATGCGCTCAACCGCCCCTTGGGAGATTTTGGAGCCGTCCTCCTTGCCGATCAAAGGCCGGATGGCAGCAAGGGTCTTGCGGGTCTGCGCCACAAGAGGGTCCTTGCCGAGCCGGGTGCTTTTGAGGCCGTCGAGCTTTTCGGTGAAGTAGGTGAGCAGGTCGGGCTGAAAGAGGAGCTCCGCCCCGTCCGCCGAATAGTTTTTGGAGACGATCGAGGTGAGGACCTGGGTTCCGCGGAGCCATCCCCCGATGCTGACCAGCTGGGCCAGCTCGTCGTCGCCAAGCTCCTGCATGGCGCCGCGCACATCCTGGAGAGCACCGTCGAATTCCCTGCGCACGGCCAGCCAGTCCTTGGACTTGGCCTTCTCGGAGATGCTCTTGCTGCGCGCGATCACCGCCTTGCGCACGTTGATCGCCTCGGCCAGCTCGAGGACCTCGCGGCCGATTTCCTGAACTTTTTCCGGGTCCTCCGCCTCGACGGCGATGAAGCCCTCGGCGATCACAGTGCCGAGGAGGAGCGCCACCTGGGCACGGTTGCCGGTGTTTTTTCCAAGGGAGCTTCTGAGCTCGCCCCGCCAGTTCGGGCTGCCCAGCTTGTCGAGGACCACAAAAATTTCGCTGGGGACGGGAACGACGACGTCCTCGACATTGGCCGCGGGAAATTTCGAGAGGTCAACGGATTCCGGGGGGTCCTGGGCAGAGACGGAACCCGGCAAGGCCAGGGAAACGGCGGCCAGAATCGGCAGGATATTCTTGGTCATGAGAGATTTTGGGCTTTGAGAGCGGGGCGGGGCCCGGCTACAAAGGTAGAATACCCTGCGATGAATTTGACCAGATTACAACATCTTCTTGACTGCGCCCTGACCCGCCGGATCCTCGTCATCGGGGATGTCATGCTGGACGAGTTTGTCTGGGGGCGGGTTTCCCGCATCTCTCCGGAAGCCCCTGTGCCGGTGGTCGAGGTCCAGGAGGAGTCTTCCTACCCGGGCGGGGCAGCCAACGTGGCGAGGAACCTCCGCCCGTTCTGCGCAGGCGTGCCGCTGTGCGGCGCTGTGGGGGAGGATCCCTTCGCCGACAAGCTGCGCGGCCTGCTGGGTGCTGAGCAGATCGGGACCGACGCCCTCGTCCCTTTCGCCGGATCTCCGACGATCGTCAAAACCCGCATCATTGCCCGCCAGCAGCAGGTCGTCCGCGTGGACCGCGAGAAAAACCGGGGGCCGGTGGCGGAGGTCACGGCCCGGGCCGTGGAGCTGATCTCGGGCAGGATGGCGTCCGTGGACGGGGTGATCATCGAGGACTACGGAAAGGGTTTCGTCTGCCAGGAGCTGAAGGATGAGGTCTGCCGTCTGGCGCGTGCCGCCGGAAAATTTCTGACGGCCGACCCGAACCCGGGCAACCCGCTGGACTGGGGTGGGGTTGACCTGCTGAAGCCCAACCGCTCGGAGGCCTTCGCGATGGCGGGACGCAAGGATCCTGGCGCGGCGGAGAACCCGATGGAGGACGTTCCCCTGCTCGAGGTCGGGCAGGTCCTCATGGAAAAGTGGCACCTCACCGGGCTTCTGATCACCTTGGGCGAGCACGGCATGATCCTTTTTGAGAAGGATTCGGAACCCTACCACACGCCGACGCGCGCGAGGGAGGTCTTTGACGTCTCGGGGGCCGGGGACACGGCCATCGCGCTCTACACGTTGGCCGTCTGCGCGGGAGCCACCCCTCGCGAAGCAGCGGAGATTTCGAACCACGCCAGCGGGGTCGTCGTCGCCAAGCTCGGCACTGCGACCCTGGAGGCCCGCGAGCTCATCGAGAGCTTTGCCCACGATGCGCCCTGAGCGAGCCGTTTTCTTCGACCGGGACGGGACCTTGATGGAGGAGGTGCACTACTGCAGCGACCCTTCAAAGGTTCGGGTGATCCCGGGCGCAGTGGCGGCCCTCCGCGAACTCCGAGCCGCCGGTTGGCTGCGGGTCCTGATCACCAACCAGAGCGGAATCGCCTCCGGAAAAATCTCGCTGGACCAATACCATGCCGTCCACGCCGAGCTGTCCAGCCAGCTCGAAGGCCAGCTCGATGCCGCCTACTTTTGTCCCGATGCCCCCTCTTCCCCAACCCCCCGGCGGAAGCCCGGGACCGGCATGCTGGAGGACGCTGTGCGCGACCTCGGCATCGACCTCTCCGCTTCATGGATGGTGGGCGACAAGGAAATCGACATCGCGTGCGGGAGGGCCGCCGGATGCCGCACGATCCTGGTGCAGACCGGATACGGGGCGAATCAACCCGGGGCCCGGCCCGACCACATCGCCGCCGACGTCACGGCCGCCAGCGCCATCATCCTCCGCCCCCGCATTTAAAAATTTCTTTCATGACCCGCGCCACGATCCTGATTCCCGCCCGATGGGGCTCCACGCGTTTTCCTGGCAAGCCCCTGCACCTCCTTGCCGGAAAGCCGCTCATCCAGCATGTCTGGGAACGCTGCTGCAGAGTCCCCGGGGTGGACCGCATCATCGTCGCAACCGATGACACCCGGATCCTGGAGGCCGCATTTGACTTCGGGGCCGAGGTGGCCCTCACCTCGGTCAAGCACCCCAGCGGAACCGACCGCCTTGCGGAGGTCGCCAGGAACCTTCCCCGGAGCTCCCTGATCCTCAATGCGCAGGGCGACGAGCCGTTTCTGGACCCGCGCCTGGCCTCGCGGGTGATCGAGGCCCTCCGCACCGATCCGTCCGCACAGATGGCCACAGCGGCCTGCCCGCTTGCCCCGAACGACCTCGAGAACCCGAACTGCGTAAAGGTCGTCACCTCGCTCGCCGGGCACGCCCTGTATTTTTCCCGCTGCCCGATCCCCTTCGACCGGGATGGCGATGCCCGGCCCAAGCGGTTCCGCCACCTCGGACTCTACGCCTACCGCAGGGACTTCCTCCTCGATCTGGTCACCAACCGGCCCTCGCCGCTGGAGAAATCTGAAAAGCTCGAGCAGCTGCGCGCCCTTGAACACGGGGCCAAAATCCGGGTGGTTCTCGCCAAGGCCGCCGGCCCGGGAATCGACACCCCTGCGGATGCCAGGGCTGCGGAGATCCTTCTGCGGCGCGCAAGGAAGTGAGCGGGCCCCTGCCAGCAGTTTTGCAACCTGCCGGAGGCCGCAAAAAAATTTCCTTTAATGCTGCTTGCGTCGGCCGGGGGACCATTCATAATCCCCTGTTCCAGTTTTTCCAGCCATGAGCATTATTGAGAAGATCGAAAGCGAGCAGTTGAAGAAGGATGTGACGGACTTCAAAGTCGGTGACACCGTGAAGGTCCACACCCGGGTCGTCGAAGGCGACAAGGAGCGCATCCAGGTTTACTCCGGGATCGTCATCGGTCGGAAAGGCGTCGGCGTGAATGCCAATTTCACCGTGCGCCGCGTATCCTACGGAGAGGGCGTCGAGCGCGTCTTTCCGCTCCACTCGCCGCGCATCGCCAAAATTGAAATCGAGCGCAAGGGGGCCGTCCGGCGCTCGAAGCTGAACTTCCTCCGGGACCGCAAGGGCAAGTCCGCCACGACGGTCAAGGAGAAGGCCGACCAGCGCGCTCCCAAAGCGGCGTAAGCATGCCCTGCTCCCTGGAGCAGGAACGCCAGCTTGCCGCCCTGGGGATCTTCCCTGTCGCAGGGATCGATGAGGCCGGGCGGGGACCGCTCGCCGGACCCGTGGTGGCCGCAGCCGTCATCCTGCCGGAAGGCTTTGCACTGGCCGGGTTGGACGACTCCAAGAAGGTCACCGCGAAAATGCGGGAGTCGCTCTACGCGGAGCTCACATCCTCTGCGGACGTCCTTTGGGCTTCCGCGAGCTGCGAACCGCCGGAGATCGACCGGCTGAACATCCTTGGCGCGACGCACGAGGCCATGCGCCGGGCCTTCGCGCGGCTTCCCGTGCGGCCGGCGCATGTCCTGATCGACGGGCTTCCGGTTCGGGAATTCCCGTGCAGCCAGACCGCGCTGGTGGGCGGCGACGGGCTCAGCCTGAGCATCGCGGCGGCCAGCATCATCGCAAAAGTCGAGCGGGACCAGGTGATGCTCAGACTCGACGCCGAGTTTCCTCAATACGGGTTTTCCCGACACAAAGGCTACCCAACCGCCGATCATCTTGCCAGACTCCGCCTCCATGGCCCCTGCCCGGCTCATCGCAAAAGCTTTTCGCCAGTGGCTCAGGCCAGCCTCCTCTGAAGCGGATCACATCCGCCGGGGCCGCGAGGGCGAGGACGAGGCCGTCCGCTTCCTGCGCGCCCGCGGATACCGGGTCCTCCGCCGCAATTTCCGCGCGCCGGGAGGGGGCGAGGTCGATGTGGTCTGCCGCCACGGCAACGTCCTGGTGTTCGTTGAGGTCAAGGCGCGCCAGAGCGAGGATTTTGGGAGGCCCCTGGATGCCGTGAACCAGAAAAAACAGCGCCTCATCATCCGCGGGGCGATGAAATGGCTGCGGATGCTGGACGCGCCGGACATCCACTTCCGCTTCGACGTCATCGAAATCATCCACTCGCCCGCGCATGAAATCCGCCTGATTGAAAATGCCTTCCAGCTTCCTGGGAACTACGTTTAGGCGAGCGAGCGCGCGAGCCCGGCGGCGCGCTGGAGGACGGCCACCTGGGCGGCGACGCGGTCATCGATCGAGAACTCGGAGGGGGTTTCGATCGTGAACGTGCGGCAGGCGAGGGAGAAGTGGAGGTGGAAGGCCTCCGGCCACTCGGGCATGAGGTCGGGGGTGATCCTGCGCCGGATGATCCCATTTTTCGCCGGGCGGCCTTCGATCGTGCGCCGGGTGTCGGCGGGGAGGTGGGGCCGGGCGGCGGCGATGAGCTCCTCAGCCCAGAACGGCTTGCGGGAGGCGACCTCGTAGATGTAGATCCCCCTGGCGTCGTAGTCTTCGTGCAGTGTCAATGCCGCATCGAATCTGCGCCCGCGAAGCCATCGGATCTGGTCCCTGACCTGGGGGGCCTTGCGGCGGCCAAAGCAGCGGTTCAGGTCGCGGCCGCGGGCGTCAAACCGGCTGTTATTGGCGATCCCCCAAGGGTTGAGGCAGGGGAAAATCACGACGGTCATCTGCCGGAGAAGGTGGGGATTTTGCTCCGCCCAGGCGACCAGGCCCTCGGTTGCGGCGGGTTCGTCCCCGTGGATGCCGGCCGAAAAATAGAGGGACGGTGCGGGCGGACGGTCCGCCGGGGAGTGGAGCACAAAAAGCGGGAGCCCCCCGCTTTCCGAAAACGCGCTCATCTCAAGGCGAGCGGCCGCAGCCACCCGCCTCCAGCGCCGGATCAGGCGCCCCGGGTCGTGCGCTTGGAGCAATGGGTTTGCTGGGTTCATCCGTTGCCGGTTTTGACTTCGATGATGTCGTGAGGCGCGCTCTCGCGCATCCCGGCGGCCGTGACGCGCGTGTAGCGCGCGTTGCGCCGCAGGTCAGCCAGCGTGGCGGCGCCGAGATACCCCATCCCGCTCTGGAGGCCGCCGGCCAGTTGTGCCAGGACCGTGTCCGCCGCCGCGGAGACCTCCTTGAGGGCCTCGACGCCCTCGGCCGCCGACTTCTGAGCAACGTCCTTCGCGTGGCCGTAGCGGGCTGCGCTGCCGGCCTTCATCGCCGCATGGCTGCCCATCCCGCGGTATTGCTTGTAGAATTTTCCATTGATTTCCATGATTTGTCCGGGGGCTTCCGGGCAACCGGCCAGCAGGCTGCCGCAGACGACCGCGTCGGCCAGGGTCAGCGCCTTGACGACGTCGCCGGACTTGGTCACGCCCCCGTCGGCCAGCACCCGCACGCCGGAGATTGAGGCAGCCTTCGCGCAGACATAGAGCGCGGTGAGTTGGGGGATCCCCACGCCGGCCACGACGCGGGTGGTGCAGATCGACCCCGGCCCCTGGCCGACCTTCACGGTGTTTGCGCCACAGGCGGCAAGGAACTCCACCCCGGAGGCACTGGTCACGTTGCCGGCAATGATGGGCAGGTCGCGAAACGCATCTCGGATCGCGCGCACCGCATCCCCCACCCCCCGCGTGTGCCCGTGCGCCGTCGAGACCGCCACGGCGTCCACTCCCCGCTCAACCAGCGCCCCCACGTGCTCAAGAAGCGCCCCGCAGTCCAGAGCCCCGGAGGCATCCCTCGGCGCACTCACCGCCGCCCCGCAGACAAGACGGAACTTTTCGTCCCGCGCCGGCTTGGTCCGCAGCGAGCGCTCCTGGGTGATCCTCTCGATGTCGCTGAGGGTGAAAAGCCCGCAAAGCCGGTCGGCTCCATCCACGACCAGCAATTTGTGGATCCCGATGTTTTCGGTAAAAAACCGGTCCGCCCGGGCGATCGGGTCGTCGCCGAGCTCGTCCTCGCAGATCGTGAGGACCTGCGACCGGGGGACCATCGCCTCAAGGACCCCGCGCGCCGCAAACCGCGGCCGAACGCAGTGGCCGGGTAGAAGGCCCAAAAGAACCCCGTCCGCACCCACCACCGGGAACGTGCCAAACGAAAATTTCTTTTCTTCGATCATGGCGAGGACGTCGCCGATTTTTTCGTCGGGCGAGACCTTGATGGGTTCGCGGATGAGCCCATGGACATGGTTCTTGACGCGGGAGACCTCGGAGAGCTGCTGGCGGGGGGCCATGTTGTAGTGGATGAGCCCGAGGCCGCCGCTGAGCGCGAGCGCAATGGCCATCCGCGACTCCGTGACCGTGTCCATGTCGGCGGAGACCACCGGCAGCCGGAGCGCCAGCCCGGGAGCCAGCTCGGTCGTGATGTCCGCATCCCTTGGCAGAATCTCCGAGTAGAGCGTCGCAAGGGAGACGTCGTCGTAGGTCAGGGCCAACGGGGCGTTCGCCGGAAAAAACTCGTCGGCCGGGCGATAGAAGAGCCGGTCCAATCCCGCCGGCGAGGATGTCGTGATGGCTTCCATGCGGTATCATGGCAAAGTCGGCAGCCGGAAATCAAGCCTGATTCTTATTTGCTGGGCGGAAAGCGGGGCGGGGACAATGGGTTTGCCGAGCGCCGGAGATTGCGCTACGAATTTCCGCCATGCCTCCCCTAAGCACAACTCCGCAGCCGGCTCTGATGGCCCCTGAGGCCCGGACAGCGGAAAGGCTGCCAGCAGTCCGGAAATTTCTTGGCCGGCTTCTGAGCCGGGAGGTCATGGGGTTCCTGGCGATCGTGGCGCTTGGCATGGCCCTTCAGGCGCTTTTTTTCGGCGTTCCGAAGGAGCTGCACGGCCTGATGCGCTGGACCCAGATCGGGGTCTTCATCCTCTTTGTGGCGGAGTATCTGGGCGGCCTGATTGAGGACCGCCACCGGGTCGCCTACCTTTGCCGGCCGTCCCGGATCTTTGACCTGCTGGTCCTGGCGGCCGCTCTGTCCTCATTTTTTCCATGGATCGAGGATGCGCTGCTCCATGCGCAGGCCTTCCAGATCCTGCGCCTTCTGCCCATCCTCTTTTTCGGCTATGTCGGGACAAAGGATATCGCGCAGCAGCTTTTCGTCGAGGAGACGGAGCCCCTGGTGCCGGTCCCGGAGTTTTTCCGGTTGGTCGAGGAGGGCAACTCCTTCCGGTCCGAGCCGGTCAGCGAGCAGGAGCTGTTGGCCTGGGCGCACGCTCCGGGCCGAGCCGGCTTCTACGTCTGCCGCGGGCAGCTCACCGACGAGCTCTCCGAGAAGCTCGCGGGGGAAGAGGTGCCCCCCTCGATGCTCAGGAATGCGCTCAGCGAATCCGGATTCCCCCGCTACCTCGGCCTGGGCGGGATGCACGTCTTTGCGGCAGCCATGCCCTTCGTTCATCCGGAGTCCCCCTCCGTCCACCGCGTCTCCCGCTCGCCATTTGTCCTGGTCCTCACCGAGTCGAGCGTCCTCCTCCTGAACGCCCGCGGACCTGAGGTTCCGCGCGAGGTTCGGCACCTCATGGCCGCCGAGAAGCTGTTTACCGACCAGCCGCTTCCGCTGCGGTTCACGGCAGGAATTTTCAAGCTGCTGCTCGAGCGCTACGAGGCGGCGGCCAGCCAGATTGAGGAGGAGATCCGGCGCGAGGAGATGCAGCCGCTCGACCGGACGGGCGGCGGGATCTACCGCGAGATCTACTTCCTGCGACGCACCCTCTCCGGCCTCAAATCCGACCTCTGGCGCCTGAAACACATCTTCCACAATTTCGCCGACGGGCGCAGGCACCTGCCCTTTCCGCACGCCAAGCTCGAAGATTTTTTTGCTCTCGTGAGCCACTCGGCCGACTTCAGCTACGACACGTTCGAGCAGCTGGAGGGCAAGGCGTCGGCGGTGCTCGACCTCCGCATCAACCTCGTCTCGTTCGAGATGAACAAGTTCATGGGGCTGATCGCCGTCGTGACCGCCGTGGGCCTCATCCCCACCGCCATGAGCGGGCTCCTCGGCATGAACATCCTCGGCGTCAACTTCCCGATCACCTTCGGAAATGTTGTCTTTCTGTGCGCCGTCCTCATCTTCCTCACCCTCTACGTCATGCGCCTGAGCGGCTGGCTCAAATTCCGCTGACCGGCGTCGCACGGTGGCCGCGCCGGGCCACCTCAGGCTGCGCGAAGGGAGCGCAGGAAGTTCAGGAAAAATTGTGCGCCGTCCTCGATATCGGCGGTCCGGATGAACTCATCGCAGGTATGGGCTTGGGCGATCGAACCCGGCCCGAGCGCGACGGAGGCGCACCCGCGCGCGGCAAAAACCGCCGCGTCGCAGAACCACGGGGCACCGGCCAGCCCGGCCCCGCACGACTGGAGGGCCGCGATGAGGGGGTGCCCGGGGTCCGTGAACAGCGGGAGGGACCCTGACGTTGAAATCTCGATGCCCGGGACGCGGCGGCGGAGCAGGCCGGCGACGAAGGCGGTATCCTGCCCGGGGATCGTCCGCAGGTCCACATGGGCCTCGCAGGCGTCGGGAACAATGTTTATTTTTGACCCACCGGAGATCGTTCCGACGCTTAGGGTCGGGCGGCCGAGGACGGGGTCGGAAAGCTTGTCGAGCTCGGGGATGACCTCGTCGCGCAGGCAGGCGATGGCCTCGCACATCTTGTAAATGGCGTTTTCGCCCTGCTCAGGCTTCGAGGCATGGACGGCGACGCCGGCCGTCCGGAGCGCGAGCCAGAACGATCCCTTGTGCGTGTGGACGACCTGGAGATCCGTCGGCTCGCCGGCGATGACAAACTCGAAGGCCTCCTGCGCGGCAAGCGCCTTGGCCCCGGGCTGGCCGGCCTCCTCGCCCGCCAGGCCGGCAAACCACACCTCGTAGGGAAGGTCGGGCAGCCAGGGGGCGGCCTCTCGCAGGGCCCAGAGCATGGCGGCCATCGGGCCCTTCGTGTCCGTTGCCCCGCGGCCGAAGAGCTTTCCGTCCCGGATCTCCCCGCTGAACGGATCGATCGTCATCCCGCTCACGCTGACGGTATCCACGTGCGGCGCAAAAAGGATGCGAGGGCGCCCGGGGACACCGGAAGGAAACCGCCCGACGACATTCGGCCGCCCGGGAAGCACCTCCCTCAGCTCCACCTCCGCCCCGGCCTCACGCAAAAACCCGGCGATCCAGTCCGCACAGGCCGCCTCCCCGGTCCCGGTGGTCCCCGGATTCCCGTCCGGGTTCACGCTCGGGATCCGGACGAGCCGGGCGGCGATGTCGGTGGCCGTCATTTGCCCAGATACCATGCGACAAATTTCGGGATGCCCCCGGCGAATTTCGTCTGCGGGTCGTATCCGAGGAGGCGGCGGGCCTTTGAGATATCCGCCGAGGTGATGGGCATGTCGCCCTGCTGCTCGGGGAGGCGCTGGATTTCGGCCTTTTTCCCAAGGGCCTTTTCGATTTCGGCGATGAGCTCGCTGAGCGTGACCGTCTGGTTTTCTCCTAGGTTGAAAATATCGAACCGTTCCCCCTCGTAGGCCATCGCCCCCATGACGCCCTGCACGATGTCGTCGATGTAGGTGTAGTCGCGGCGGGTGGACCCGTCCCCGTATTGAGGGATCGGGCGGCCGCAGTGGATGGCATCCGTGAACTTATGGATGGCAAGGTCGGGGCGCTGGCCCGGCCCATAGACCGTGAAGAACCGGAGGCAGACGACCTGCAGGCCGAAAAGGTGTGCGTAATTTCCGCACAGGTGCTCGCCCGCCAGCTTCGTTGCCGCATACGGGCTCAGCGTCTGGGGCAGGGCCAGATCCTCACGGAAGGGCACGACTTTCGACAGCCCGTAAACCGACGAGCTCGACGCAAAAAGGAATTTGCGCACCCCGTGCTGCCGCGAGGCTTCCAGCAGGTGGTGCGTGCCGGTGATGTTCGTGTCGATGTAAAGCTGGGGGTCCAGGACAGACGGGCGGACCCCCGCGCGGGCCGCAATGTGGATCACGACCTCAAACCCTCCCGCCGCAAAAAGTCCAAAGACGGCCCCCCGGTCCCGGATGTCCGCCTCCACCACCTGCACGGCACCTCCCAAGCCCGCAACATTGGCCCGCTTGATTGCCGGATCGTAGTAATCGTTGAAATCATCGATCACCGAGACGGCATGCCCCTCGGACAACAGCCTCCGGCAAACGTGCGAGCCGATGAACCCGGCCCCGCCGGTGACCAAAATCTTCATGCCGGCAGGCTAGCGGGGGCCGGAAACCCGCCGCAAGCCAATTCCCTTCGGGTGGGAGCGGAGGCGCTGCCTAGGATTCGCCAGCCGGCGCGGAGGCTCCTTGAGAAGATTGTCGCGCAGCGTGCAGCAGATGCACCCGCTCGTCATCTCAATTATAGAAAAGGGGACGCCGGCTGTCCTGTGCCCCATCACGGGGAAAACTTGATCGGAAATTTGTTTTTACCTGCGGCGGCGGGCCCAACCCAGCGCCGCCAATCCCAGTCCAAGGAGAGCGTAGGTGGATGGCTCGGGCACCACGTTGAAACGGTAGGTTGCCGAAGCGGATTTGGCCCCGTCAGCTCCGTGCGTGCCGGTGATTTCAAAGGTCACGTCATAGCGCCCGGGTTGGGTGAACGCCCAGTTGTAGTGTGCATGGGCACCGGCTGCGATTTGCGTGTGGTCCGCTGCAGAAATGCCGTTAGCCGAAGCCATGCTGACCACAGGAGCTCCAAAAGAATCCGTCGTGTAGAGCGAGAAAAATCCCCCCGCCGTCACCCCGCTGCCGGAAATTCCAGTCAAGGTCACAGTAAATGGTGTGCTCCAGTCCGGTGGATCCAACTCTTCCGCACCCAGGCCGATGAAGGGCAGAGCCGGATCCTCCGCTGCAGGAAAGACCCACGTCGCATGGCCCGCCGCCACTCCGACAAAGTCCCACTCGGCGCCGCCTGCGCGCGCCGTACTTTTGGCAAACGGGATCTGCGGCATGAGATTTTCTGGCTCGAATTCCACGCCGTCTTCCGGGCTGCCATCAACCGGCGCCCCACCCACAACAGCACCATTGTGCAAATGCCAGTGCGGCTCGATGTCTCCGTCGTCATAGCCAATCCCGAAGTCTCCGTGTTCGGAGGACCAGATGGCCTGCGCCGCCGATTGATCGTGCGGCAGGATGGCAAACAGTGTGGTCAACAATGCGATGGACAGAGGACGAAGGAATTTCATAACGCGGAGGAGGATTCCAAACATGCAAACTACTTGCAACTAAAAAATGCAAATAACTTGCATGTATTTTCAGTAAGAGATCTCCGCTTGAGTGGCGATGCGCACGCGTGCGAACCGGCGGGTGCCGGCGGGCTGGGAATCGACGACTTTCACGCGCTCCCAGTTTGAATCGATGGAAGTCACGGAAAGCGCTTGTCCGGCCACCCAACTGCCTGTGGCGAGATCGCCGGAGAATTCCGGGTGGTAGGTGATCTGCGGATTCGAGGCGGATTTTCGCCGGACGAAATCAATGGTGAGGCGGTCGGTGCCTCCGATGTTTTCGAGCAGGACAGCGGGCAGGCCCGAGGTGCCGGACCCCGGCGTGAGGGGGGCGGAAGACGGAACGTTGGGGTCGGTATTGAACGCGTATTCGATGAGGTTGGCCGCCCCGTCGCCATCGGGGTCGGCAAGGGGAACCCCGATGTCTTCATCAACAATCTCGGGTCCGGAAAAGTGGGTGGCCCTCCACGTGGCAAGGGTGCCGACGGCGAAGGTGAGCGTGTGGTCGCCGTTTTCGACAAGGGAACCATTGGCCAGAAACGCACTCGGGCGCAGGGTGATCCGGTAGACGCCGAGTTTGGTGAAGCCCCAGTTCAGGTGGCTGTGGCTGTTTTCTGTTGTGTAGTAACAATCCGTTGAAGCGATCCCATCGGAGGTGGCCATCCAGACGGTGGGAGCACCTCCGGCGCCTGTTGTCCAAAGAGAAAAGTGAGGCGAGCCCGATGAGGCTCCCGAATACCCGACGGAGACCAGCGAAATTTTCCACCAGCGAGCGGCGGTGGTGGTGCGGGAGTCGGACGGTTGGTAGCTGAGAAATGTTCCGGCGACTTGTGCGTTGTCGAAACCGGGCCATGTGTATCCCCGGTCGCTTTGGGGAAGAATCCACAGGGGTTGACCGGCGGGCGTGCCCGTAAAGGAAAAAGACGCGCTGCCGGGCTGTGCATAGCGGTCGCCAGCCCCGGACGAAGGCAAATCGCGCACAGGAAATGCAACCGACTCAGGGTCGGCCTCGACGGCCGGCTCCTCGATGGATCCCCCGTATTGGACGTGGCAGTCCCATGTCCCATTGGCGGTGAGATAGTCAAAACGGATGTCCGCGTGGGAGGTGAGGATTTCTGCCGCCGACGTGGAAGCGACGAGCGCAACGCAGAATACGGAGGCAAGGAATGGTTGCTTCATTGCGGCATGGCAATATTTTCCCCGGCATCCGCACGGGCCTTGAGTGCCTTGGCGCGGATTTTTTCCACATGGCCGTCGGCGAAGAGGTAATTTGAGGAGCCCGCCGTGCGGTCCGCATTGCGGGTTGAGGAAAAGCGGTCGGTGGCGATGTCACTGACAATCGCCGACCACGAACTCCATCCGCTCGAGTGGGTGTGGTCATTGCCGGGGCCGATTCCGGTTTGATCCGAGCAAATAAACGCCATCATCGTCGAGGACGGGCTCGCGATGGCCGACAGGTCGTTCGACGGTCCGCCAATCGGCTCCCCAAAGGGATCCATTTCGGGAACAAACAGGAAGCTGTTGAGGATGTAGCTTGTTCCGCCGGCCGCAAGCCGCTGGGCCCCCTTTGGGTCTGCCGGACAGATGCGCACCTTATCCACATGGTCCAGATAGTCTGCCAGGACTGCGATCCATGTTTGCCCGGCCGCGGCTGTGTGCGAGGTCTCCGGCAGCAGGAAATCGTGGTCCGTCGCATACGTATACATCGCGATGCCGATCTGCCGCATGTTCGAGGCGCAGGCCACCTGCTTGCCGGAGGCCAGCGCGCCCATCACCGATGGGACGGCGAGTGCCGCCAAGATCCCGATGATGGCGACCACGACCAGCAGCTCGATGAGCGTAAATGCGCGCCCAGTTGATAATTCAAACCTGCAATTCATTTGCAGGTAAAGTTTGCAAGAGCGCTATCTATTGCAAGTTATTTGTTATTATATCGCGATGAGCAGGACGGTCCCGTAAAAAAGCCATGGCCTGCGCGACCTCTCCGCCGCGCTGCGCCGCTGGTGCCCGCAGGCCCGGCCCGTGGGAGACCCGGGCGCTACACGCCCAGGCTGTTCTCCATATCGTCCAGAACGATGGAGATTGGAAGCTGGATGACGTGGCGGCAGTAGGCGGTTTCCGTCGAGCGGAACGACCCGTTTTCGTAGTATTTGTTGGCCGGGGCACCTCCCCCGCAGAGGTTGAAATACGCGCAGTCCGCCCGGCAGTTCTCGACGCCCTGCCGCACGTCCTCCATGACCTCGAGAAAACGCTTGTCCGCAAGGGCCGCGTCGAGTCCGCCCTGAAGAAACGACCCGAAGGCAAACGGCCCGTATTCCGCCGTGGCCATGCCCAGCATCTCGGGGGAGAACGTCGAGAAATTCCCCTGCCAATCGACGCTCAGGATCCCGAACGGCCGGACCTGCTCGTTCTCATAGACGAACCCTTCGACAGCCGCATCCCGGCGGCACAGGATTCGCTGCAGCGCAAAGTCGAACTCCCGGATCCGCACCGCCCCCTCCGTCGCTTTCTGGAGCTCGAACATCCGCCGGAAGAAGGCCTGGACGCGCCCGCTGTGGCTCTCCTGGAGCGAGCTGTGCGTGTGGATCCCCTCCTGCTCCTCGATGTTGAACCCGAACCGCACGATCCCGTTCCCGACAAAAAATTCGAAGATCTCGTCGGCGCGGTCGAGCGCGGCTTCGGTCACCACGGCGATGACGTGGAAATCGATCCCGCGCTCGCGCAGCAGCGCGACCCCCCGCATCGCTTTCGCGTGCGTGCCCTTCCCCTGCCGGGTTTTGCGGTGCGCATCATGAATCGCCTCCGGCCCATCAATGCTCAGCCCGAGACAGATCCCGGTCTCCTGAATAAAATCGCACCACTTCCCGTCGAGCAGCGTCCCGTTGCTCTGAAACGAATGAACGACCTTTAGCCCCTCCGGTGCCTCGCTCCGAATGAGGTCAAACGCGGTGCGATACCACTCGATGGGAACCGCCATCGGCTCGCCGGCATGCCACACAAATGTCAGCGACTCCTGGACAAGGTCCGTCGCAAAAATCCCCCTGACAACCTCGCGCAGGGTGTCTGGCGACATCCGGTGGGTCTCCGACCGCGACGGAAGATAGCAGTAATCGCAGTTGATGTTGCAGAAGGGCGACGGCTGGATGACCGCCAGCTTCAGCCACTCCTCAACCTGCGGCAGAGGCCTCCCGGAGGGGGTGCGCTCCTCAAGATGGCTGCCTTCGGCTACCAATTGTGCCAGTTGCCCCAGCCCCCGTTATGCCAGTTGTGCCAGCCGTTGCCCCAGTTATGCCAGCCCCCGTTGCCCCAGCCGTTGCGCCACCACATCATCCCGGCCTCCGCCCCGCCAATCCCCTGACCCGGAAGAACGACCGCAGGGTCGCTCAAGGACTCGCGGATTTTCGCGACCCGCTCGTCCACCGGTGACCCGGAGGTCGGCTCGGCCGATGCGGCCGCCCGCGCCGAGGGGTTGGCCGCAAGGGCGATCGCCCCGCCCAGCATCAGCGTTTTCAGATGGTTCGTGAATGTGTTTTTCATGGGTTTCCTTGGATGAGTTGCTTGGCGGCCGATTTTGCGGACGCGGACTGCTCGGCCAGGCAGGCGTCGTGAAGCTTCGTATCAAAAATGAAGGCGCTGCCCGCCCCGGTGGACGTGTTGAGGTCGAACAAGGCCCCGTTCGTCTTCGTCAGCCAAACGGTCGATGGACCGCCGCCGACGTCGTTCTGCCCCATCCCGAACGCGTTGATCAGGATGCTCTTCAGCGCCATCGAATCCTGGCCATCATCGGTGTGCAGCGCCACGCCGTAAAATTTTCCGTCAAAAACATAGTAGAGCACCGCCTCCAGCAGGGCCGGCCCCATGAGCAGCTTCTCGCCGGACTTCTCGTAAATCTTCAACACCCCCCGGTCTTGCTCGAGCTCAAACCCCTTGCCCGAAAAAGCGTCGCCAAACTTCATTCCCCCAAAACCCGGCAGCTTCTCCAAATTGGCAAGCTTGGCCTTGTCGGCTTCAGCATACTTGCCTTCCGCTTCTCCGGGCTGCGCCGCAGGAGCCGGTGCGTCCTGCGCCATGACGGGGCTCAATGTCAGAGCGCCCACGACTGCAAACCTCCGAATGATTGGAATCATGATGCAGGTCAATAATTCAGGCCCGGCCGGCCGGCAAGAAAAAAAATTCCTTTCCTGGGGATGGGGCCATCGCTGCTTTGCGCCTTGAACGGCGGGTGATGCTATCCGGAGATTTTGCGGCCCGAAGCGCGCTTCGGCGAAGCGGATTGAGATTTTCTGCGATCTGCGGCAGGGTTGCTGCCATGACTCAGGACCCTGCCGCTTGGATCAACCGTTCGCCCGGCGATCTGGACTTCGCGTTTTCGGAGGCCAGGCGATCGGATGTTGGCGCTGCCGTCTCCCGCTCGAAGCAGGCTTTTCGGGGGTGGAGCGGCCTGTCGCTGGACGGGCGCCGGTCCGCGCTGGAGGCGTGCCGGGAGCGCCTTCGGGAGCGCACGGAAGAGCTGGCGCGCCTGATCTCGCGCGAGACGGGCAAGCCGCTGCGCGAGGCCCGCATGGAGATGGGCGGCGTCATTGCAAAATTCGATTTGGCCTTTGCGGACGCCGACAGATTCCTCCGCGAGGAGCCTATTGCGAGCGGTCCGCACCCGGCGGCCATCCGGCGTCGCCCCCGCGGTCCGGCGGCGGTCATCGCTCCGTTCAACTTCCCCATCCACCTTGGCCACGGGGCGTCTGTCGCCTACCTCCTCGCCGGCAACACCGTCCTCTTCAAACCTTCCCCCCTCGCCGTCCACGTCGGAGACGCCTACGCCCGGGAAATGCAGTCGGCGCTGCCCGATGGCGTGTTTGAGTTTGTTCCGGGAGGGGCGCAGACCGGACGCGAACTGAGCCTCCACCCCGATGTCCGGTCCGTCTGTTTCACCGGGTCGGTGCCGGCCGGAACCGCGCTCGCGGTCAGCCTCGCCGGCGACTACGCGAAGTCCCTCGCACTCGAGCTGGGCGGAAAAAATTCGGCCATTGTTCTGGCGGACGCCCCCCTCGAGGAAGCCGCATCAGCTGTGGCGGACGGGATGTGCCTGACCGCCGGCCAGCGCTGCAACGCCACCTCCCGGGTCCTGGTGCAGGAAGGCGTGGCGGCGGATTTTCTGAGCCTCCTGCAAACCTCACTGGACCGCTACGTCCCGGGAAACCCCCTCGATGAGGCCACCCTTTTGGGACCGCTCATCAGCGAAGCGGCCAAACAGCGCTTCGGAGATCTCCTGGACACCATGACCGGCGAATGGCTGCGCCACGGGCAGCGCATCGACCGCCTCCCCGCCGGCCAGCGCGGGCACTACGTCACGCCCGCCATCCTCCGCACGGACACATCCTTCGATACCTCCCCGCTGGCCACCCGGGAATCGTTTGTTCCGATTCTCGCTTTCGAGACGTTCACGACCGAAGAGATGGCCGTCGAGCGGCACGAAGCCTGGAACTTCGGCCTCACCGCTTCAATTTTCACAGCGGATGACTCCGCCTTCCGCCGCATCGGCGACCGCCTCTCGGTCGGAAACCTCTACGCCAACCTGCCCACCACATTTTCCCCCTCCACCCTTCCCTTCGGCGGGTGGGGCGCCTCGGGGAACGGGCGCCCCGGGGGCAGCGGGTTCATCCGGTTCGCGGCCGAGGAGCAGGCCGTGCAATGGAGGAAGCCATGACGAAAGGGTTTCTCGACAAGCTGATCGACAGGATCCGCCTCGTCCAGCCGGGTGAGGTTCAGAGCTACCTCGTCGAAATCGCGCGGGAAAAAGGGTTCCTCGAGACGATCTTCAACGCGATCCTTGAGGGCGTCATCGTCACCGACCCCCGGGGCCACATCATCTACCTCAACCGCGCGGCCTGCGGGTTCTTCGGAATCGAGGCCGGCAAAAACCTCGGCCGGCCGCTCGGCGAGGTCGTCCGGGGACTCGACTGGGACGCGCTGAACGGCCAGCAGGGCGAGATCGTCAACCGCGACCTCGAGGTCTTCTACCCCGAACACCGGTTCCTGAACTTCTATATCGTCCCGCTCATGAGCGATGAATCCGACGGGGCCAAACCCGAAGTCGCCGGTGGCGCGATCATCCTCCGCGACATCACCCAAAGCCGGCGAGCCACCCAGGAAACCATCGAAAGCGAGCGGTTCTCCGCGCTCACCCTCCTCGCCGCCGGCGTCGCCCACGAGATTGGCAATCCTCTCAACTCGCTCGACATCCACCTCCAGCTCATGCAGCGCCAGCTCCGGAAGCTCCCGCCCAAAAGCCGCACCCCGCTCGAGGAATCGGTCGGCATCGCCCGCGGCGAGGTCGCCCGCCTCGACCACATCATCACCCAGTTCCTGCGCGCCATCCGCCCTCAGCCCCTCGACCTCCGCACCGGCAGCCTCAACACGATCGTCGCAGAAACCCTCTCGTTCCTGAACGCCGAAATCCAGGACCGCGACATCCTTGTCGAGACCGAACTCGAAAAAAACCTGCCCTCCCTCGAGCTCGATGCCGACCAGATCAAGCAGGCGTTCTACAACATCAGCCGCAACGCCTTCCAGGCCATGAAGTCCGGTGGGATCCTGCGCATCCGCACGTTCTCGGACGAAACCCACGTCAACATCGCCTTTTCCGACACCGGAGGGGGGATTTCGCCCGACCACATCTCCCGGATTTTTGAGCCCTACTTCACCACCAAATCCGGCGGCAACGGGCTCGGCCTCCTGATCGTGCGCCGGATCGTGCGCGCCCACGGCGGGGAGATCGCCCTCGAAAGCAGCCCCGGCCGGGGGCTCACCCTGACCATCCGCATCCCCCGCGGCGACCGCAGGGTCCGGTTCCTCGAGCAGGGGACCCCCGAATGAGCCCCGTCGAGGCCGCCATCCTCTTCGCTGCCGCCGCCGCCGCAGGGGCCATCAACTCAATCGCTGGCGGAGGCACGATCCTCACCTTCCCTGCCCTCATCGCCTTCGGCATGCCATCCATCCAGGCCAACGCCACCAGCACGCTGGCCCTTCTGGTCGGCATCGCCGGCAGCCTGCTCGGATACCGCACCCACCTCCCCGCCGTCCGCCCCTGGCTCAAGGCCTTTGCCCCGGCGAGCGTCCTCGGCGGACTCCTCGGCGCCTGGCTCCTCACCCGCACCAACGAAAAAGTTTTTGACCAACTCGTCCCCTTCCTCATCCTTTTCGCAACCCTCCTCTTCCTCCTCAATAAACCCATCCGGCGGCTTGCCGGATTTGAGGCCCTCACCACCCGCAGCGGGTCCGCCACCACCCTCGCCGCCATCGCCCTCCAGTTCGCCGTCTCCGTCTACGGAGGGTTCTTCGGCGCCGGCATCGGGATCCTCATGCTCGCCACCATGGGCCTCCTCGGCCTCCGGCACATCCACGAGATGAACGCCATCAAAACCATCCTCGCCTCCCTCATCAATGTCGTCGCCGCCGCTTACTTCGTCCTCGCCGGCCTCATCATGTGGCCCCAGGCCGCCACCATGACCGCAGGCGCCGGCCTCGGATACTTCCTCGGCTCCCACTACGCCCAGAAAATCCCCCAGGACAGCGTCCGCCACCTCATTGTCCTCATCGGCATCTCCCTCGCCGCCATCTTCTTCTGGCGCCAGTTCCTCTGCCCCTGAACAAAATCTCCCCCGCAAAAAGCAAAAAATGCACCCCGCCGCAAAAACGGGTTGAATTTCCCGGCCGCTCTGCCAACCTCTCTTCCCCCGCAGCAATTCCTGAGTAGCTCAGTGGTAGAGCGGTCGGCTGTTAACCGATTGGTCGTAGGTTCGAGTCCTACCTCAGGAGCCAAACCAGCGGATTTGGCGATGCGTGATCGCGCAGCAGTAAAGGGCGAGAACGCGGTTCGGCTGCCCGCGCGATAGCGCCTCTTGAAAAGTGCGAAGTGCACAAACTCGCAGAGCCGCGCGCCTGCCGCGGGGATAATCCTACCTCAGGAGCCATTTTCTTGGGGGCGCAAAAATGCGGCCAGACGGTCTATCGATGGTCGGAACTCTCGTCGCTGGTCGGTGGCTTTTGCCTTGTCTCCCGGTCAGGTTTCCAAGCATATC
>Ga0247844_1002608_pt1 | contig 29021 bp, 8 predicted proteins | sample LaCtaG_FD_192421 | JGI IMG/M metagenome (GOLD analysis project Ga0247844, IMG submission 192421) | Freshwater microbial communities from meromictic Lake La Cruz, Castile-La Mancha, Spain - LaCruzMarch201714.5m_1 | ecosystem: Environmental > Aquatic > Freshwater > Lake | place: Spain: Castile-La...
ACTCTCATTTCGTTTCGATAACAGCGGGGCTTTCAAATTCCCACCGGTTCCCGTTCCAAGTTTCCCGATTTTATTGTGAAATCTAACTCCCCCGATTTCACGTGATTATCGTGACGCGTAACAGGAGGCCGCAGGCGGCGGCGAGAAGCGTGCCTTGGGCGGCGTCTTTGAGGGCGAGTTTTGAGCAGGGGAAGAGGAGTCGGGCGAAGACCATGGCCTTGAGAAGAGCGCGTTGTCGGGGAGTGCCGATGTCGGCGAGGAGGAGGTCGAGATTCAGGGATTTCCAGGCATCGAGGAGGACGGCAAGACCGCCGAAATCGAGGGCGGAGTCGAGTTCGATGGAGTCGGCTTAAAGGGTGGCTTTGCCGGAGAGGTGTGCGGCGATGAGCTGGCGGAGTTCGGGTGGGAGCTTGGAAATGTTGCAGATGGTGCGGGAGCGGGGGCCGTTGGGAGTGCGAAAGGATTCGCGGACGAGATGGGAGGTGTAGGTTTTGCCGTTTTTTCGAGATTTCGTGGCTTGAACGAACATGTGCTACACAAATACCTAATAAAAACATGATGTCAAGTGTAAAAATAAGAAATATAATAAAAGTTACTTGCTACAATTATACGCACTTTTGTTCTATGCCAATGGGTTATAAAAAATTTAGGGGGAAGTTAGGTTAGGATAGCGGAGGGCGGAGAACTGAGGGCAGAGGCACGCCAGCGGAGTGGCGTGGCTACAGGAACAGAATCGAAAAGCGTTCCGCTTTCCGCTACAGGCGACGCTTATCTTTCCCTCACGCGGACGCGGAGGAAGCGGCGGGGTTGGGTCGGAGTGTTCAAGTCATGGGCTTCATCCAGGAAATGCGGAAGGTCGGGATCGATGCCCGGGAAGATTTTTTCGTTCTTCCATTCGATCAGGTTGGAACTGGACTCCACGATGTAATCGAGGTCGGCTCTGCGTCGGTCGATATCGAGGCGGAGGTGGCGCTTCGCGCCGACGGAGACCACCCTGGCCGGGGCAGGGTGTGCGGGGGATGGCGAGAACGGGTCCAAGCCAAAGGCGTATTCCACGAGATTCGGGATTCCATCGTGGTCGGGGTCGGCGGTGTTGGCGGCAGAGCCGCTGTTCAAGTGGGCCCCGAATCGGAAAATCCGCCAGCTTTCGATGGGCCTGGGCGTGGCGCTGCCCGCGAGGCGGATCACGAACGGGGAGTGGTTGGCATCGTTCGATACAATCTCGACCCTTGCGGTGCGGTTGCCGGAGGCTGTCGGAGCGAAGCGGATCTCGAGGTCTGAGGTGGCGCCGGGGGCAATGGTGGCGGCGGGCTGGGCGTTGATAGTGAAATCCACCGCATGGCTTCCGTTTCGGGTGAGAGAGGCAATGGAAAGATTCGAGAGGCCGGTGTTGCGGATGCGAAGCTGTTGGGTGGCGTTGGTGGTCAAGCCGACCACTTGGAAGGCCGGGGCCGTGGAGTTCGAGCCGATCCGGACGCCCGCGGTAGTTTCCACGGCGATGGCGGCCGGCGGAGGATTGCCCGCGGAGGCGAATGTCACATCATCCAGCCAACCGGAATCGGATCCCGAGGCCACACTGCCGTTTTTGAAGTATTCCCACTTCACGGTATTATCGCCCCACGGGATCACTACGAATTGGGCGGCCCAGGTGGTGTTGCCGGAGATGCGCGCCTGCTCGACGCCGTTGAGGAGAACGCGCAGCACATCGAACGAGGCCTGGGAAGAAACCTTCCAGGAGAACGACACCGTGCCGGGACCGCGGAGGCCCGTCTGCACATGGGATTTCTGGTTGTGGCCGATCGGGCCGGAGCGGGCCACCTCGCCGCGGACGGAGTCGGTTTCGTTGAACCATTTCAGATTCCCACCAGTGCTCCAGGAGAACGCAGGATTTCCCGAGAGGTTGAGCGAGGCTTCGAGATCGGGCTCGGGTTGCGGACCCAAGAGTTCATAGCGGCCAATGCTTCCGTAGCTCGAGTAGCCGTCATCTCCCGGCACGGCGGCTTTGCCCGAGCCGGCCACACGGATGAAGATGTCGCTTTTCGTGGAGAGTTGGAAGGTGGCGTTGGCCGAGAGGGTTTGCGGCGGGGCCGAGACCGCGATCTGGGCCCCGCTGGTGTTGAGGATGCGGAGATCGATGTCGAGTTGGCTGAAGGGAGGCCGCGAGGCGGAAATCGTATGGGTGCCAGCCGCCAAGGTCACCCGGTAGAGATCGATATCGGTATTGCCCGAGACGGCCCCGCCAGAGGGAAAGAGGCGAAGCACGGTGGCGTTTGTCGTGATGTCGGCATGGTCGTCGGGAAGCAACGGGATGCGTTGCGCCGCGGCCATGATCGCCAGGTCGTTCTCGGGGTTGTTCGCCCTGGGGTATTCGCCCTTGCTCCAGTGGATCACTTCCTTGTCATAGGGCGCACCCATAATCGGCCCCCAGTTCGTTGTGCCATTTCCGTGGCCGAAGTAATACTCCTCGCGCGACTCCGTGGCCGTGGCCGTGCGCCCGTCGTGGTTGAGATCCAGAGTGTGCCCGACCTCGTGGGCGAGAATGACTGTGCAATCCTGCGGGTCCTCGTCGTTGAAGGTCCAATTGATTTTGAAGCGGGGATTGGGATTCGCGAAGCTGTCCAGATAGGCCACGCCTCCAGCCGAGGGCGCGGCATCCTTGGTGGGCGTGATGATACTGTGGGTCTTGGTGGTGGCGGGCGCGGCATCGTAAACCGCCCGGTTGGTGGTGACATTGACATCGAAGATTTCGAAGCACTGCACGACCCGCTCCCAGGTTTCGCGGATTTGCGCGGGGGTCATGCGCGCCGGCAGGGCGTTGATGGTGTCGCCGCCCTTCCATGCGGTGCCGCTGACCACTTCGCCGTCGAAGTCGAGATAGATCACGCGCGGACTGCCGGGGCGGCTTTGCAAATCCGGAACGGTGATCGCTTGGAGCGATTGCGCGGTTTTCGGGGCTTCCCCGCGATCGGGAGGGGGCGGAATCCCGGCGCTGGCACCTCCTCCATCGGCTGCGGCGGAGCCACACACCTTGTCCGTGAACAGCCACTCGGAGACGCGATAGCCCTCCGACTCGGAACCGGTGATTTCGTAGGCCAGATTGCGGGAGGGGATTTCCACCAGCCCGTGCACCAGCCCCTTGTGGTTGGAGAGAAAAATCCGGTCTCCCTCGGGAAAACCCCTCAGGCCTCCTGCGATGGAGGGGCCGTCTGGGTGGTCGAAGCGGCGCTGGACCCCGATGTGGAATTCCACATCGTCAAAAAATTTCAACACCACTTCCGCGCCCGGTGCCGCGTCGAGTGCCGCATGAATATCGGTCGACGATAGGGAGGTCTCGCGGAAAGCCAGCGCCTGCCCGAGGGCGTCGCGCTTTCGGGGTCCGTCCAACACATGGAGGGTAGCCTGGGTTGCGGGCGGAAGAGGAGGCGGGGCGGGGGAAAACCCGGGGGACACCTGTGTTGTTTCATTCCAAGTCGGCGCACTCCCGGCAGACCCGCCCCCTTGCCCGTCGGGAGGTTCGGCGGAAAGCAGGTAATACAATGCCGCACCGCCAAGCACAACCGCAAGGACTGGAAGGAGACGACGCATCGGGATTAGGAAATCCTAAACAGGGGTTCGCTGAAAAGGAAAATCCGGCTCATGGCAGGACCGGCTCCTTTTTTGGCTGCGGGAATGTAGCGTGGGCGTCCCGCCTGCGGGGCGAAAGTCGTTCGATGGCAGGCGGGACGCCTGCCCTACTTTCGCGCCTGAAAAATCCGGTTTTTGGCGGTGTCGAAGCCAAACAGAACATACAAAAATGGACATTTTTTCAGGCCGGGCAGGCTACCGCTCCTGCACTTTCACGCGCAGGAAGCAGCGCAGTTGACCCGGCGCATTCAGATCGTGGTAGGTATCGATGAAATACGGGGATTCTATTCCAACACCCTCATAAAGATCTCTAGCATTGGCCCATGTGTTCAAGTCGTAGCTCGATTCCACAATGTAGGCGATATCCTCGCGGCGGCGGTCGATGTAGAGGCGCAAGTGGCGCTTAGCGCCGATGGCGATCGTATCGAAGACCACGGGATTCTTCGAGAGGGAAGATATGGGATTGGACCCGAAGGCGTATTCCAGAAGATTCCCCATTCCATCACCATCCGTATCCAACAAATCGACCGAATCGCCGCGATAGGTGTTGAACCACTGTTTGCGCCAGTTTTCCAAGGGCGTGAACTCCACAGAGCCGTTGAGGTTGAAGTTGGATGGGCTGTCCGAGTCCGTGCTGACGATTTCCAGAACTCCGCTGGAGTTGTTGCCATCGGGATCAGGCGTGTAGGTCACCGGGAAAAGGTATTTTTCCCCGGGCCAGACACTGACCTGCGGCACCGCAGGCACGGACAACCGATTGCCACCGGCACTCACCCGGATCGAGCTGATTGCCAAGACATCCGATCCCACATTATTGACCTCGAAAAAGACTTGCCGACTTCCCTTGAGTCCGGGACTCCGGAAAGCCACGCCGTTGGCTGGCACGGGGGCGCCTTGAACCTTGACCAAGAGTTTGGGCTCGGGATTGCCGGGAACAAATTCCACCTGATCCAACCACGCCGCATCCTGGCCCGAGATAGCAGTTCCTGATTTGGAGTAATTCCAGCTAATGGTATGGGTTCCATTTGGAATGATGACTGTTTTCTTTTCCCAGCCCACTTCACCCGTGATGCTTTCTATTTCCGTGCCACCGCGATTGACCGACAACTTACCCGCATTCGGGGCACAAGAAACCTTCCAATAGAAAGTCAATCGACCCGGTCCAGTGAGAGAGGTTACAATCGTTGAACGCTCGCCGGAACCCACAGAGGCCCCGCTTTGCGCCGCATCGATTCCATCGTGCGTTTCCTGGGTTTGGCTGAACCACAGGCGTTGACCGGTCGTGCTCCAGTTGAAATTCAAGTCTCCATAGGTGTCCAAGACCTCGGCCAGCGTGCCGTTGCCGCCCGAATTCGAGGAATCGAAGGCGGAGCCGTTGAGAACCACAGTCGCATTCCATCCATTTCCGAAGTCGTCTGAAGTGGAGAGATTTACTGTTCCCGAGACCAAGCCGACCGATGCGGATGGGGCGACACGGGCTTCCACACCCTGCGTAATATTTCCAGTGGAAGCCGGGACCGTGAGGGTGCCTGAGGTCCAATTGTCGTTCGGCGACAGTCGCAATTCGAAATCCGAAGGGATTTGCAAGACGATGGGCTTGTTTCTCAAATTCCAAGCCTGCACCGAGAAATTCCCGGTTCGGATGAAGGAGAGATCATCGACTTTTGTGGCGAGTCCGCCCACCGCCGATGGCGAGGCCACAAGGTCAGGCTCGTCGGCCACAACTCCCTGAAGCGCCACCAACCGCGTTTCGGCTTTCTCACTGGTGATCGTGATGTTGCCGTTGATTGGCTCAGAGGCGGTGCCGCTTGTGATCAAGCGAACATGGATGTCCGTGAGCCGAACCACGCCGCCGGCGCCAGTGGATTGGGGAGTTTTGAAGGAGAGGTTGTTGAAATAGGGCTGGCGCTGGTCGCCGGCCCCCATGGCGGCGGTGTAGAAGCTGAAGCCGTCTGGAGTGGCAGTGATCGTGATGTTGGCACTGAAGACGACCGGAGTGGATCCATCGCGTGCCGTGGTGGTCACAAGAAGGGTGTCCTCGGCGGTGCGCGTGAAAGTCCAGGTCATCGGGCCTGTGCCGTATCCGGATGCCCCGTCGATCGCCAACACGCCATTGAGAGTGATGTCACCTGGGAAGCTGCCTTGGTTCACATTCACGAACGTCTGGTTACCGGCCAGAATATTGAAGCCTTTGTTGCCGACATTGGAGTCCCAGTTCGTGGCCCATTGGAAGCTGAAGGAGTCGCCTATCAGCATCTCGGGCATGGTGCGCGACACGGTGGCCGAGGCCCCGGATTCGCCCGGGTTGGCATACAAGCCGAAGGCGAGTAATCCCAAGCCCGTGATCCCGGCATCATCTGGGTTGCCGATGAAGTTGCCAGCGAAACCGGTGCCCTGCTCGACTTGGATTTGCCACTCGCCAAAACCCGTTCCCCCATTCGAGCCATCCGTCCATCCTCCGAGGTAGTTGCCCGCATTGTCCGAAGCGATTTCCACGAGCGTCGAGTTGGTGGTGTTGCCGCTTTGGAAATCCGCAAGCAGCACAAGGTCGTCAGACCATGTCTGCCCGTCGAAGGAGACCTCATAGCCACCCGGTGCCGCAAGCGTGATATCACCTTGGAGGTTGATGCCGGAGACGCGGAAGATTTCGGTATTGGAATTGCCGCCCCCGACATACGCGAAGAAGTTGGCGAGCGGCACCGCTTCCAAGGTAATGAGGGGACGCGGCAGCACGAAGGCATTCAAGGCCACGGTGGCATTGACGAGAACACCCGGAGCGGAGCAGGTCACGGTGCCGGTGGAATTGCCGACCGGGGCCGAACCGCTGGCGCGCACATGGATTTCTAGGGCTTGGATTGAGCCAGTTGCGGGAGTGGGTTGCAAAGAGCTTTGCCAAGTCCCGTCATTTCCGGAAAGGGAGACCTCGAAGGGTCCACTGGCCGTGATTGTCACCGGAAAAATGCCGTCGTCGTCCGAGGCCAAATTCGTTCCGGAAAGCTCGAAGATTTCCGTATCCGAAGGATGGGTTTCCGTGGTGTCGAACGACAATTCCTCCGGATCCACCTGCAACCCGGGGGTTGGATCCACGATACCCTGCAAGTCGACCGTGTGGTTGGCCGATCCGGTTGTGGAAAGAACCACCGTGCCAGGAAGCGGATTCGCCTCGGTGGCGTTCGCGGAAATGCGGACTCGAAGGGTTTGGTAACGGATGAAGCCGTCGGAACCGGGCACAATGGACACTTCGGCTCCAAATAAACCGCCCTCGACAGCCACTTCATAGGGTGCGGACGCGGTGGCCAGAAGATTTCCTTTCAGCTTGGCCGCGGAGACAACAAAAGTCTTCTCCGTGGATTCCGTGCCGGCGGTGGTGCGGAACCCGTCCAACAGGGCGAGAGTAGGCGGGAATATCTCCGGCGTGGCATTGCCCGCTCCGACCAGGCCGGTGATTAGGACCGTAGCGTTGGCCGTGCGGTTGAATTCCCCGTCGGCAAGGGCCGTGATGGTTCCGTTGAGCACACCAGCCGTGGCGTTGGCCACGATGCGCACTTGGATCGGCTCGGCGGCAATCGACCCGTTGGAGCCGACCGCCACGCTCAAGTTGCTAGAGAAATTGCCGTTGCCTTGAGCGATTTCAAGTCCGGGGGACGCCGAGAGGCTGACATTCCCGACCAGCGAAGTTCCACTCAACGAGAAGCTTTGAGGATCGGAAGGGAGTCCGCCAACCGTGAGGAAGTTTTCCAGCGTGTCCGGATCAACCGAGAGCACCGGGGCATCGATCACCTCGCCCGCAAGGGCGATTTGGCGCGAGGGGGCAAACGCCCCGGTCACCGAAAGATTGCCGGATTTTGTTCCAACGGACTGGTTGCCAGCCAGGCGAACGAGCAGCGGAGTTAAGGGAACATCCCCCACCCCGGTGGAGAGGCCGGTGATTTGGAAGTTGTTGAAATAAGGCTGAGCTTCATCGCCGGCCTGCATATCGGACGCATAGGCTTTGAAGGAGGTGAGTGGCCCGGTTGTCGTGACATTGCGCGAGAATGTTGCTCCACCACCCCTCGGCGTGGCCACGATAATGACAGTCGTGTTGCTCGTTTGAGTGAAGGTCCATGTCATCGATTGGGTGCCATACACAAACCCGGTGTCCTCCGTGCTGTTTCCGGTTTTGGATTCCACCGTGATAGTGGCACTGTTAGAATTGTTGACGACGATCGATTCCCCGGCGCTGGTGGAGAGCGCGAAGCCCTTGTTGCCGCCGCTTCCGGAGTCAAAATTGATTCCCCACTGGAAGGCCAAGGCGTCACCAACAGCCAAGGGCTGGTTGAATTGGCGCTCTGCGGTGGCTGAAGCTCCGGATCCGCCCGGATCCGCAAAGAGCCCAAAGCCCGCGCTGCCCATGCCGCCGATGCCGGCGGCGCTAGGATCACCAATGAATACCCCTGCCGATCCATTGCCGGAATTGGATTGTATTTGCCAAGGGCCGAAGCCCGCGCCGCCATTGGAATCGTTCACCCAATTGCCGGAATAGTTGGCGGCGATGTCGGAGGCTTTTGTCACGGTGGTGTTGCTACCATTGGTCAAGTTCTGGCGTGCGATTTGCAGATTGGTCTGCCACACCGTTCCGTTGGTGGATATCTGGAAGCCCGCCGGGGCGGTGACTACCAAATCCTGCTCAAGGTTTTTCGCAAGGACCTCGAAAAATTGGGGATCGGAAGCCGCATCGGTGGGGGCGCGGAATCCCGCGAGGCTCGAAGGCCGTGCCGAAATCCAAGGGTCGAGATTGGCCGTGACCGCACCTGAGAGCGCCAACTCCTTGGTCACAGCCCCAGCGGAGGAGGCCTGCAACACGCCGGAGATGGACCGCGCCGGGGCGAAATCGGCGATGCGGATATCGACTGTCGTCGAGGCCACCGCATCTAAACGATTTGGCTCGATGTCCAAAGTCTCGCTCCAGACATCAGCATTGCCCAGTTTCAGTTCAAAACCTTCGGGAACACGCAGACGAAGCGTTTCGGAAAGGTCGCTGGCTTCCATGTTGAAACTCTGCCCGGCCGAGGGCACCCCGCGCGTTGTCGAGAAGGGCGCGAAGGAACCCCCGAGTGTGATGGTCGGGACCGCCCGCAAGACCTCACCCGTTACCGTAACATCGGAATATTCGACTAGGTTGCTTGTGAGGCGAACCTTACCCGAGTGGACACCGAGTTCCTCCCCCTTCAAGCGCACTTGGATTTGGGTGGGTGCGAGATTGTTTTGCGCATCGCGCGGGATGGTGACACCGCTGCTCCAAAGCCCGCTGGTTCCCAGGCGCACCTGGAATTGCGGCGGGGCGAAGATCGCTACCGCGCCGGAAAGGTTGCGCCCGCTCACATAGAACGATTGCGGCTCCGAGTCCGCGGGTCTCACCGCCGTGAATGGCTCCAACGAGGCCCGGCTCGGGATCACTTCTCTTTGCGTGAGGTTTGACGAGAACACCACGCCACCCAGCGGCGCCGTGAGCGTTTCCGCCCCGGGGCTGGACACCTCCAACTCGCCAGCAACCGTTCCGTTCCCCGTGCCATCAAGCCGCACATACACCGGGAAGGTGTCCACCTCGGTTTCGTTCGCCGAAAACGCCTGCGACACCGTGCTGTTGAACCCGGAGGCGGGCGAGAGCGACACCTTATAGCCGGCAGTGGCATTGAGGGTCACCGGACCCGCCAAATCCAACGCCGACACATAGAAGAGCTTCGGCACCGAGGGCGTGGGGAATGTCGTGGTGAAGTCGCTCCACCCACCCGGCGGCAGCAGGGAGAGCTTGGGCGAGGGAACCGCCACGCTCACATTCGAAATGCCGATCTGCTTGGTGGCCTGGGTGCCCTCCAGCACACTCGCGCTCCACTCGATCACGAAGGTGGACCACGGCGGGATCGCCAGCCCGCGCACGAGCCCGGTGACCTCCACCCCGTCGCCCATCGCCGTGTTGTAAACCAACCCCGGAACCACCGTGCCGGCCACGCTCACCGAGTAAACCGCATCCCTGTCCGCCGGTTGCGCATCGCTGGCCGAACGCAGCGTGCGCCCGGTGTAGCCCACCCTCACCGACCGCAGCACATCGCCCGTGTCGTTGCGCACCAGCAGCACTTGCCGGGCGGGGGCCGCAGTGCCTGACTGCAGGCCGAACACATCGACTTGATCCGAACTGTGCTTGGCTCCATCGGCAAAATCGCCCCACGCCGAGAACGGCGCACTTCCCGAGAGCGACCACCCGTAGGGTAGCGGCAGCGACCCGCGGAACCCGGCGAAATCCTGCCCATACCCCTGTTGCGTCAGGGACACGGCGCGCGGTTCCCCCGCGCTGATCGTCGTGTTCGCCGTCGCGCTCAGGTTGCCCGAGGTCGCATCGAGTCTCACCCCGAGGTTGGCATCCACTCCCATCGCCGACATGGCGAACTCGGCAAAGCGCTCCCCGTCGCGCACCACCACCGTGGGCGGCACCGACAACTGCACCCGGTTGCTAAAGAGTTGCACCGTCACATCCCCCGTGGCCACTTCCGGCAGGAAGACGCGCCCGGGCGTTGCCACCCCACCCCGGATCACCGGCGGCACCACCACGCCCATCCCCACCGTGCCGCCGAGCGGAATCGTGAACGTGGTCGCGTTGCGCGAGGTCAAAATCAGGTTGCCGGTCACCGTCGCCGAGGCGGCGGTCGCCGCCACACGGATGTGAACCATCCCGTTGGCCAAGCCATCGGTTTGCGTGATCGTGGCGTTCGCTCCAAAGGTCGAGTTGTCCGTCGAGACCTCGAAATCAGCCGAATCCACGCGGATGGAAATGTCCTCCACCAGATAGAATCCGTCCACTCGGAGAGATTGGGCGGCAGAGGGCAAGCCCGCCACTGCGGTAAAGGCCGCCGTGCTGCCGGTGACAACAATGGCTGGAGACACCTGCCCCACGGTGCCGACAAGTCCGATGGAAACGGCTGTGGCGCCTTGGGATGAAAAATCCAAGGTGCCATCCAAGAAACCGGTGGGGGCGTTGGCTGCGATTCGGATGAAGAGCGTGGCGCTGGCCGCACCGTTGGCCTCGGAAATCACGGCGTCCGGCCCGAAGACGATTCCATTGGTGGACACCTCAAAACCCCTCGGGGCCGTCACAGAAATATTCGCGGTGAGATTGATGCCGCTCACGGCCAGGGTTTGAACGGCCGAAGTGAAACCGCTCGCGCTGGTAAAGGGATCCAAAGCCCCGGTGACGGAAAACGCAGGGCCGGGGCTGACGACTTCGCCATCCACCGCGACGGTGGAATTCCCCAACAACCCGCTACGAAGAGAGATATTGCCGGAGTGGCTTCCCAAGACATCCCCGCGCATGCGGACCTGGATTTCCGTGGCGGCCAGATTCGACGGCGAACTCAACGGCACCGAAATCGCGCTGGCCCAGGTGCCCGAGTTGCCCCGGCGCACCTCGAATTGTTGCGGCGCGAAAACGGCGACCGGGTTGGTCAAGTTGCGGGCACTGACAAAGAAGGATTGGGTTACCGAGGGATTGGGCCTGTTGGCCGAGAAGGAATCCAAGACGGTCTGGCTCGGAAGGATTTGCGAAACTCCGATATTGCCCGAAAACACCGTGCCGCCCAAAGGTGCCGTTCGAGTTCCGGCTCCCAGGCTGGAAACTTGCAGCGTTCCCGGGGTGGAACCCTCGCTCGGAGAATTCAGCCTCGCATACACCGGGAACGAGACCAAACCCGTCTCATTGCCGGAAATTGCCCCATAGACCGTGGCATTGAATCCCGAATATTGGGACAGGGAAACCTCGTAGCCTTGCGAGGCATTGATGGTGATCGACTCGGTCAACGCCAGTGAGGAAATGTCGAAGCGTCTCGGTTCGGAAGGGGTGTTCACCGTGGTGGTGAAGTCGCTCCACCCGCCGGGCGGCAGGAGAAACAGCTTGGGCACGGGAATTTCCACTTTCACATCGCTGAGGCCGATCTGCTTGGGATCGCCGAAGCCCTGCTCATCCGAGACAACCACGCTCCAGCGAATCTCGAAAGTGGACCACGCGGGGATGTTCAGCCCTCGCACGATGCCGATGATCTGCTCGCCATCGCCCATTTCCGTGGTGTAGTCCAAGTAGTCGGTGCGCGTGGAGTTGACCGAGACATTGTAAGACACCTCCCGATCCGCAGAGGGGGAGTCGCCCGGCCCGCGGCGCGTGCGGCCTGTGTAGGTGATCTGCACGGCGTCGAGCACCGAGTCGGAATCGTTCCGCACCAACAGGATTTGAACCGGTCCCGATTGCTGTATCAAATTCGGTTGAATTCCAAATACTTTAGTTTGTTGAGTGCTATATTTTACTCCGGTAGAAACAACATCCCATGCACTAAAAGAAGGCGCAGTCAATTCGGCAAGGGTCCAACCATAGGGCACCGACCCCGAGCCGACGAAGGTGGAGAAATCCTGCCCGTAGCCCTCGGGCCCCAGAGACACGGCGCGGGTCACGGAGGGGCTGATGGTCGTGTTGGCCGTCGCATTCAAATCCCCCGCCACCGCACCCAGCGTCACCGACTGGTTCGTGGTCACGGCGCTCGCATTAATAGAGAACACCGCGTAGTTCTGCCCTTTGGGAATCACCACCGTGGTCGGCACCCGAAGCCGAGAGCTGCCGCTGGTAAGGCTCACCACCACATCGTCCTCGGCAGAGCTGGAAAGGAACACGCGGCCGGGCGTCTCTGCCCCACCGCGAATTGCAGGGGGAACGACCACGCTGAGGGTCGGTGAAGCCCCAAAGGAAAAAGCCGGGGCGAAGAGCGCGAAAAAGGCCAAGCACAGGAGCGCAAGGCGGCATGAAGAGGCGAAATGAAAAAATCCCGAAAGCGGCGCGGGCGTCGCTCGGTAGTGAAGTTCTGTTTTTACTTCATGAGGCTCGCTCGCGGTCGCAGAAGATAGAAGTTGGAAGTCAGGAGATAGGGGGGCCGCAAGGCGGCCGTGGCGGGTAACTGGTGGCAGGTGGCCGCAGAGCGGCCAGAAGTTAGGAGATAGGAGATGGAAGATAGGGAACTGGCGGAGGGTCCATCGAGGACGACGGCGCTCCCGGGGGCGAAGAAATTTTGTAGGACAGGCGTCCCGCCTGTCTTGTTGGATAACGAACGCAGGCGAGCCTTGTGGAGTAGGCTGAAGACTCCACGGGCGAACGACGCCTGCGCTACGATTTTTTGGCGACGCGATGGGTGGCGGAGAGAATGGAAGAGAGTGGCGGCTCATGAGTTGAAAAAGATTCCTGGGGTCCGGAGTTGGAGAGTGGGCATCGGGAAAATGTTCGAAGGAAAAACCCGTGTGGCACAATGCCGGCTTTGCGGTTCCGTGTTGATCGTGATGAGAAGTTGCAGCATTTTAATTAATAGGGATGTTTTTGACCGGACGAAAGCCTCGGTAGATGCCTGAATCATAGGTGCCAGCGGCACTTCGCGTCAGAATCGCGCTGGCATTGGCGGACTCTCCCCAACTGCCTCCCCTCACCCTTCGACTCGATTGGCCGACAACGCCATCCCAGCACCACTCGGCGACTCCTCCGCTCATGTCATAGAGGCCAAGTTCGTTGGGGAGTTTTGTAGCTACCACCTTCGGACCGTTTGGAAAGGTGTTGTCATAATACCATGCCGCCGAAAAAACTTCGTTGCTGCCGCTGTAAACATATCCCATGGAATACAAACCACCCCGCGCCGCCCATTCCCATTCGGCTTCGAGAGGAAGTCGATACCCGTTGGAGGCCCAGTTTAACTCTATAGTGTATCGATCATTTGGATAACTGCTGATTTTTAAAACAGCATTGTTGAAACGATAAAACGGCACCACGCCCTCGCGTTCACTCTTGGCGTTGCACCAAATAATCGCGTCGCCCCAGGACATCGAGTAAACGGGGTGAGTGTTGTAATTTCCGGCACCTGAATTATAGAAACTGTATCCATTTTGAATCGCCCAGTTTCGAACGGTGTTCCACTCGCCCACGGTCACTTCGGTTCTGTGGATGAAGAAGGATTCCACGGAGACCGCGCCGTAGATGGAATCCACCGGGAAAGTTCCGCCCTGCACAAAAACCATTCCGGCAGGTGCCGAAGGAGTGGCGTTGAGAGCCACCTTGAGGCGAAAGAAAGCACTGTCTCCCGCCGCGAGATCTCCGAGTTCGATGTTGCCGGAGTGCAACATGCCCACGGAGAGCGGGACTCTTTGCCACGAGGAAAGGTTCCCGGAGGAATACTCCAACTCGAGCTTGGCACTACCCGCAAAGGAGAGGACCGGCAAGACTAGAAAAATGGCGAGCACAGGCCAAATCACGGGAGTCCATCGGCGATGGATTGCGGAGGGGTGACCTTGGGCATCGGCCCGCAGCGCTGGCTGCTTGGGCGCTGACAAAGCATCGTCCTCATGCGGGGAGGTGTGTGCGGGACGCCCTCGCTCCTTGAGCGGGGCGATGCCAAGGAAACCTAGTAGGACAGGCGTCCCGCCTGTCTTATCGGAGAACGATCGCAGGCGGGTCTTGTGGAGTAAACTAAAGACTCCACGGGCGAACGGCGCCTGAGCTACTTGAGAAGGCACTTTCCGCGCCTGAAGCTTGGGACGGCTCGGCGAGCCATCCTTACCATTTCGCACGATCAGGAGCGTGTCGCCCTCGACATGCCTTAAGACCGATTTCAGGCCGGGGTTTTTGAGCGATCCGTGCGTCATAGTCTACGAGGATGGTGAATAGGTATTTCAGGCTTTTGAATTAGTTGCTGACTTTTCCGCCAATAAAGAAGGTGGGTTTGCTCGCGGTGTTGGGCAATTGGAAGTTGCCTCGCAGTTCAAGCAACGAGCCTGGGCTTTCCGGAGTCTGCGTAGTGAGCATAATCCCTTGGAACCGAGCGAGACGCTTCTGGCTATCCACAAAGGTTCCTTGGAACAGACCACTACGCAGATTCCATGTAACCTTGGTATTATTGATTATGGGATTCTTTGGAACGATGCGGCTTGAACTGGTGGGCACCTCAAATATTTGAGAGAAAGGCGTCATTTTTGCGGCATTCTTACTCCAATTGCCATCGGAGAAATCCAGTTTCAGGTTGTTAAATTGACTTACACTGGGAACCGCAAAACTTCCGCTACCATAAGCTGCTGTAAGAAGAACATTATTGAAACCATAAAGATACATTGAGCTGGGCCCAACAGGATTGGGCTTTGTCCAATAAAGCTCTGCCAAAACGGGCCTTGTGCGTTTTTCAGATGGATCGGAGCCTTCGATTTCCATATCCCCAAGCAGCATTCCTTGCCGCGAGTAGAGAGGCACCCAAATCGGAACCCCCCCGTCTCCGAGAACCACGCTCGAGAAGGTGAAACGCGTTCCGTCCGCTAACATACCGGCTGCTCGCACGGCCCCCGTGCCAGCGGTTAACGAGAAGGACAAGAATCCATTACCTTGAGGAACCTTGGGGGTGTTAACAACCATGTTATGGAAATCCTTTTGATCTGTGTCGAGGCCGACTGTGTAGGTTCCACCATAATTTTTAGCTGGATTGGTATTTTTCCAAGGCACCATGGCCGCATGAATTTTCGCAGTGGTTTGGCCATCTGTTACACTGCTAGCGGAATTAACCCGGAAGAAACGTGGAGCGTTGAGGAGGTCCAACTGGAGTTTTAGATCCAAGTTGACAAGACCTCGTCTAGGAATGGAGGTAGTGAGAAGTCCATCCTCGTCAAACTTCGCGCTGAATCGGTAAAGAGCAGACTTTCCACCCGGTTCGACCATATTGAGGGATCCAGTGGCAACTCCATTGCGGTTTACAGCCATGTATATCTGGCCTCCAAGATTGTTATTAAATACCGCTTGATCGATTGTTCCCACGGCACGGAACCCGTTTGTGGTTGCAAAGACCCCAGACTGCCAAGTGGCAATGGGCGCAACCGTAACACCTCCCCATGTTTCACCGTCGAAGCCGGAGGTTCCGGGATAATATCGCACTTGAAACTCTGGGGATGTTCCGAAAAAGACATCAGACCCAAGGGCTGGCGCATTCCCTTGGAAAACGATAGAGGTAAGCGAAGTAATATCTGCAAAAGCCTTTTCACCAATGGCTTTAATCCCCTCGCCGATCGTGACGCTCACCAGGCTCTGACTACCAACGAAGGCCTCATTGGCGATATTGCGACATGCATTTCCGATCTCCAAAGTCACGAGGAACATGTTTCCATCGAAGGCCAACTCCGCAATGGATGTCACAGTAATCGGGACCTTGTAGGCGGAGGCTTGGATTCCACTCGGGTATTGGACCAAAGAAGTTTGAGTTTTGTTGAACAGCACCCCGCCACTGGAAAGGAATCGCGGGTTATTCGAATGGACAAACAAGGCTTCGAGTTTGTCACATCCTCCAAAAGCTCCTGCGCCATAGGTTGTCACACCGGCAGGGATGAAGACAGCCTGAAGTCCATCGCAGTTGTTGAACGCTTCCGCCCCAAGCTTGGTAAGCGAATTAGGCAGGACAACAGACTTGATGATCGTGTTATCTTTAAATGCATTGGGAGCAATAGAATCCACAGGAAAACCGGCAATAAATTCCGGAATCTCAAAGTCCACGACAATCCAATCGCTGACATTTGAACCTGGATTGGCAACCTTCTGATAGGTGATCAACCCATTGAAGCTTTGCTCCAATACGGTAGTTCCCAATCCAAGGCTGGGCGGTAGGTCCAGTCTGGCATCTTCGGTATCGAGAATGTCCCAGTTAAAGGATGAACTCGGCAAGCCCGGGCCGACATATTCATAGAGTAATCCAATGTTTTCCTGCAAAACGATAGTGCCGACCGAAAGGTCCGTAAGGGCAAGTCGTTGCGTTCGATTCCCAACAATGATCGAGGGTTCCGGAAGAGTGGAGACATCGGCGACGATTTTGGGAGCGAGACCGTTGAATCCGGTGACCTCCACCTTGCCGTTGGAAGTAATTTCGAATTCGAATTCATCAATTTCCTCCAAGAAAACGGCCTTGTAACCATTCCAAAGCTCCCCGGATATTGGCGGAAAGCCTCGTGCGCCCTTCAGATAGCGAACCTCGAAAGCGGCAACAGCACCTTGGAAGACATTTTTCCCAAGCGTAGGGGCGGCCCCAAAGAAAATCGAGGACTGCAAAGGAGTTATTACCCCTGCAAAAGCACGATCTCCAATTGATTGAACATTTTTTCCAAAGCGGACAGAAACAAGGGCCAAGCTGTTGAAAAACGCCTCTTCCCCGATTTTGAGAACTGTTTCAGGGATATCCACCACTGCGAGATACACATTTCCTTCAAAAGCCCGTGGGGAGATTTCCTCCACAGTGGGCGGAACAATATAATTCGTGGAAGCCCTTCCAGCGGGGTAGTGATAAAGGATTTTTTGGGATTTGTTGAAAACCACACCGTTTGTGGATCGATATACTGGATTGTCCAAAGCAACCACAATCGCCCCAAGGCTGTCGCAGGAGGAGAAGGCAGCTGGCTCTATTTTGGTCACGGAAGCGGGAATCTCGACTTCAAACAGTGCATCGCAGTCCTTGAACGCATCTGCAGCGATTTGAGTGAGTCCACTTCCAAAGACAACGGATTCCATTTTGGCCGCCCCGAGGAAGGCTCCTTGTTTAATCTCGGTCACCGAATTGGGAATGCTTACACCAGTCACATTTGTTTTTCCTAGAAACGCGCCCTCGCCGATCGAGCGAACGGCCAATTGACCAATGACCGGGGGAATAGACACATTACCGCCCGTGCCGACATAGCCGGTAATTTCGGCTGTTTCATTTGATGCGGTTCCATTTACTCCGAAAAGGAAATCCCCCACCTTGTTCAAGGTGGCGATGTCGTAGCCCATGGATTCAAAGGCCCCAAAGCCCGTGAAGCCTTGGAAATACTGGATTACGAAACCATCCGCAGCGCCGTCGAACACCCGGTCACCGATCTCTATCGGGGCATTCCCATTAAAGATCGCCGAACCCAAAACCAACACATCCTTGAAGGCCTCATCTCCGAGTATCTCCAAACTTTTTCCTATCGTAACCTGAACCAAGGATTCGCTTTCCGCGAACGCCCTTGGACCAATGATTTCGACACTATCGGGCAATTCGATAGTCACCAAATAACGATTGCCTTCAAAAGCCTGTGCACCGATTGTCGTGAGGGTTTCGGGAACCGCATAGATGGCCTGGTATCGCCCAGCCGGATAACAGAGAAGAGAGGTTTGATCCTTGTTGAAGAGCACACCTTCATTCGTGAAGAAATTCGGACTGGAGGGGTGCACAAAGATACTGTCTAGCACACCGCACGAGGCAAAAGCTCCGTCACCGATTGTCAAAACACTTGCGGGGATAAAAACGCCAGAATAGGCGCCAAGAACTCCCAGTTGATTACAGTCGTAGAACGCCTTCGCGCCGATACGGGTGAGCGATGAAGGCAATACTACAGAAGTGAGTAAACTGTTCCCGGCGAATGCCCCATCGGCAATTGAAGTTACAGGTTTTCCTGCTATTTCGTTAGGTATTCCGAAATTTACACTGATCCAATTTTCGGGGCTCGAGCCTGGGAAAGACACCTTTTGCCAGACGATCGGCCCGTTCGCATCCTGCACAAGCACCGTGGAGCCGAGTGCCAATCCAGGTTCGATATTGAGCTGCTGTCCATCTGTTTGAACGACAGCCCATTCCACGCGAGCTGGCTGGTTCTCCGTGGCCTCCACGATATTACTCACGGTCCAAAGTGTAACTGTATCGGTTTGGTAAACATTCTCACCTTCATCCACTTGGCTTGCGGTCAGAGCCAACCTAGCCGCTTGGTCGGCCACCGTCCGGTTTCGATCTGGCAGGGTGGTGAAATCCGCCCTTACCTGCGGAGGGGCACCTCTCGAGGGCGCTGTCCCTGTGTATCCGGTAATCTCAATCGTGTCGTTTGGTAAGACCCTGAAAGCGAAATTGCCGAATTCCGTGAACGGCACGGCAGTGTAGCCATTCCATTCGCCACCGAGCGGATTGGAAGGGAATCCAGCGGATCCAGACAAGTAACGCACTTGAAATACAGCCGGCGGAAGAGGGAAGGCATTGGCTTGAACGGTGGTTGGAGCTTTGCCAAAGAAATAAACCGCACTTATGACACTGAACGGCCCGCTAAAAGCCTCCGAACCAATAAAGTCGATGCCTGTGCCGAAACGGACCGTAACCAAGCTCTGGCTGTTATAGAAGGCGCGGGCACCTATCCTGAGGACACCAGTAGGGATCGTGAGAGTCACTAGGTTGCGATTGCCCTCAAAAGCCCTGTCGCCAATTTCGGTGACCGTCGATGGGATTGAGTAGGTGGTGCCGAAACTACCGATCGGATAGAGGAGAAGTTTCCTGCGGTTTTTATCGAAAAGCACACCGCCATCATCACTGTAATTGGGATTTGAGGGGCTCACATCGATTGAGAACAACTCCGTGCAACCTCCAAAAGCTTGGTCACCAATAGAGACAACACTCGCGGGAATTTGGATAAATTGCAGGCTGGTGTTCCCAAAGAAGGCCTTGGTGCCGATCGATGTCACCGTGCTGGGAATTGTTACAAAGGTAATGAATTCATTTCCCTCGAACGCACTGTTGCCGACCGCACGAACTGGAAATCCTCCGATCGATGTTGGAATCGTGATGAACCCACCAGCCCCTTGATAGCCGGTGATGGTTGCTTGGTTGTTCGCCACGGTAAATGTGAAATCCCCCTCCCCGCTGAGAAATTCTGTGTTATAAATCTGTGCCGATATCGTCCATGTCGAGGGCGATGTGGTCGGAAATCCAGAGGTTCCTTGGTAGTAGCGGACCTTGAAGCCGGGCGCCGCCCCGGCAAATACCTCTTCACCGAAATTTGCAGCCAAGGGGGCACCGCCAAGAAAGATTGCCGAACTGAGGACAGGAATCTGTGCGAACGAATCGTCACCGAAATTCGCTACGCGGGTTCCGAGTTGCACCTGCACGATGGACGGGCTGCCATAAAATACGGCATCTTCAATCGTGGTCACAGTGTTGGGGATTTCTATCGAAACCAGATTTCCATTGCCCTCAAAAGCCCTCTCTCCAATAGTCGTCACGGTGACTGGAAACATATAGCTATCAGCCTCCAGTCCACCGGGATATTGCACAAGCTTCGACTGCGACTTATTGAACAGAACGCCATCGCGCGAACTGAACGCCGGGTTTACTAGATTTACAGTAATTGCTGTAACTTTTTCGCAATCACCAAATGCTCCCGAGCCGATGGAAATGACACCCGCCGGCAGTGAAACTTCAGCTAAAGAATCGCATCGATAGAAAGCTTCCAATCCAATTGAAACAAGACCATTGCCAAAGTTTACTGTAGACAGATTTGCAGCTTCTGCAAATGTGCGATTTCCAATCGTGGTTACTGAGCTTGGAATCGTGACGGATAGGATATTGTCGTTTCCAGCGAAAACCGAATCCCCAATCTCGCGAACTGCAGCACCCCCAAGCGAGGAAGGGATGGTGACATTGCCCTCGATGCCCAAATAACCTGTGATAGTTACGGCATCATTTGCTGTAGAAAACTGAAAATCACCGATTACATTAACCGTCTTCGATTTGTAGGTCTGCCCAGAAATCGTCCATTCAGGTGATTTGAAACCAGTTGCACCGGTATAGTAATTGACGACAAAGTTGTCCGAGGCTCTGTAAAAAACCTCGGTGCCGAAGAAGGTGGAATTGTTTGTCCAGTTACCGCTGAAGATCACGGAACCCAGCGAGGGGATGGAGGAGAAACTGGAATTGCCAAGCGAGTTAAGTCCCTTCCCGAATCGGGCCTGCGCCAGAACCTGGCTGCCGAAAAAGGCGCGGTTGCCGATGGTGGTGAGGTTATTGCCGGTCTGCAGCAAGGCCAAGTAGCGGTTGCCCTCGAAAGCACTTTCAAAAATGTTCGTTACGGCAGAGGGAATGGTGAATTCCATGCCCAGCTTGCCGGCGGGATATTGGATGAGGTTGGTTTGGTTTTTGTTGTAAAGAACCCCGTCGATCGCGGTGAAATTCGGGTTCGAACTGTGCACAAAAAGGCTCTGCAGTTTTTGACAACCCACGAAGGGAGCTGCTCCGATCTGGTTGACAGGTCCTGGGATGAAGACGCCACGCTGTTCGGTGACAAGGCCAAGCGTGCCAAGTTCATCGCAACCGGAGAAAGCCCCTACCCCGAGGCGGGTGAGGCTGTCCGGAAGAACCACGGATTGGAGAAGCCTTTGGTTGGCAAAGGCCCCGGCGGCAATCGATGTCACAGGAAGACCGGCAATGGTATCTGGGATTTCAAAATTCACCGGAATCCAACTTTCAAGGCTGCTGCCGGGATTGGCGACTTTCTGGTAAATCACCGGGCCGACATCATTCTGCTCGATGACCGTGGTCCCAAGGCTCACATTCGGGTTGAGATTCAAACGCGCATTGTTCGTGTTGTAAACGCGCCATCTCCAGTTTGATATAACCCTATCTGAATCATAAAGATATTCCACAAACTCCCATATCGTGTCGGTGGTTGTGTCGTATAAGAGATAGCCGGCAGGAAGGGCCAATGGATTGGGAACATTGCTGATACCGAAGACCAAGTCATTTGTAACGCCGACAAAATTAGGCACAGGCCGGGTCGTTAAATCTGGAACGACTTGGGCCAACTCCCCTGGGCCGGGCGGCGTGCCGGTAAAAGCTTGGATTTCCACTGTGCCGTTCGATGTGGTGAAGAGGAAGTTTTGAAATTGGTTCAGGGTGGAGGAATTGTAGGTCTGGCCAGAAACAGTCCATGTGGGCTGTGTGAATCCCGCCGCGCCTCCCAGGTAGAGCACCTTGAACTCCGGCGAAGCCCCTTGGAAGACATTGGTGCCGAATGATCCGCCGGGTTTCGTATTCGGGGCATCGCCAAAAAAGATGGCCGAGAAAAGACCGCCAATCGAGGTGGAGAAGGCCTGATCCCCGATGGAGGAGACATTCCTGTCGAAGCGCAGTGTGATGAGGCTCTCATTGTTAAAAAAGGCTCTGGTGCCGATGGTGGTTACCGCCACGCCGAACTCAATGGAAGTGAGATTGAGATTGTCCTCGAAGGCCCGTTCTCCGATCTCCGTGACTGATGGGAGAATGGCATAAGAGGCATCCGCAAGGGCCATTGGATATTGAATGATTTTTTTCAGGCTCTTGTTGAACAGCACATTGTCACGGGCGGCGTAATTGGGATTTGCTGCATCCACCGTGAGAATTTGGAAAAGCGGACATCCGCCGAAAGCTCCAATTCCAATGTTTGTGATATTGGCGGGGATATTCAATTCGCCGGTGTTGAGGGATGTCGCCAATCCAACAGAGTTCAGCGAGGAACACCCGTAAAACGCATCCTGCCCGATCGTCGCCAAGGAAGTGGGCAACTGCACGCTGGTGATCGTGGTATCGCCCAGAAAAGCTTTCGCAGCGATGGCTCGCACCGGGAGATTGGCGATGGTGGATGGGATGACAACCACGGCAGGGCCATTTGGCATGGGAGAGAGGATTTCCACAGCACTGCCATTGACCCGATAGGTTAGCATGCCGGCGGTCTGGATGATGCGGGAGTCGTATTTGAAATCCGGATTGTCTGGCGGATTGTTTGGCGGTTTCCATGTGGGTTGGGAAAATCCGTTTCTCCCTTGCACATAACGGACTTCAAATCCGCTGGGTGGAGCACTACCGAAGATATATGTTCCCAAGTTGGGAGGGGCATCGCCAAGGAAGGTGGCAAAGGCGAGCGGGCCCGTGCCGTTGAAGCTGAAGGCGTTGTTACCGATGGTGGTGACTTGGGAATCAAAGGTCACTCGGGCGAGGCGGGGTGCGTTTTCGAAAGCGTTGGCCCCGATCGCAACCACATTATTCGCAAATTCCATGGAGAGGAGGTTCTGGGCCTGCTCAAAGGCGCGTGGGGCGATGGAGATGACCGGTTCGGCGGTGGCCAAGGTTTGGGGAATCGCATAGGAATTCCCGGGGCGACCGGCGGGGTATTGGAGAAGAATGGCGTTCCCGGCGCTGGTGACAAGATCGTAGAGCACCCCATCCACCGAGGTGTAGGCGCCGTTGGTGCTATCCACTTCGATGGATGCGAGGCGATCGCACGCAGCAAAGGCCCCGGTGCCAATGCTGGATACCGAGGCGGGAATAAAGACGGAGCCGAGGTTATCGCAATCGCGGAAGGCGTTCGCGCCGATGGTGGTGAGAGAGGTGGGCAGGGTGAGCGTGGTGATGGAGTCTTGGTTCTGGAAGGCCCCGGTGCCGATCTCGGTGATGTTCAAGCCACCGTCATCTTGCAAAGGAATAATCAAGTTGGCGGGAAGAGTTCCTGTGGAGCCAGTGATGCGAGCGTTTCCACCGCCGATATTGACTGTGGTCAATGTGTAACCAGATTCGACCACATCGGCTTGGGCGAGCGGCAAAAGAGCTGGAAAAAGCAGCAAAAATGCTACGACGAGTTTTTTAAGGAATGAGGAGGTCATAGGAGAAAGGCGGAAAAGCGGAAAGGAAGACTGCGGAGCCGCCGAGGGCGGCCCGGTAAAGTATGCTGCGCACTTAATGGGCGAACGATGGCGGAGGGCTGATTGCTGACCCCGGTGGAATAGGCTTCGCATTCCACGGGGCAATGCAGCGGCTGTAGGGCAGGTGTCCCGCCTGCCGGGTTGGGAAACGATCACGGACGGGCCTTGTGGAGTAGGCTGAGGACTCCACGGGCGAACGACGCCCGTGCAACGACCGGTGCTGATGCGCCTAGGTGTGGTGGAATCTGGAAGGTGAAGCCTCATAACACTCAGAATCCGGAGACGCTGCCGCCGACCCAGAAATCGGGGTTTTTGGCGGCGTTGGGCATGATGAAGAAGCCGAAGAAGACCGGAGCGCCATTGCCGGTGAGAGCGATGGCCTCGTAGGAGACCCGGCGCGGGCGGCTCATGAAATCGTTGTTGACAAACCTACCCTTGGCCGCACCGGTCTTGGGCGAAAAACTCAAGGTGACCTGCTGCAGATTGTCGCCCTCGGGCACTCCGCGGCTGCCGCTAACGAGAAATGACTGGAAAAACGGCCCACCGTTAAGCGCACCGGGAAGCGGGGGCGGACCGCCCCAGGCTCCGTCGCTGAAATCCAAGTTTAGATCAAAGGAGGCCGGGACGAGCGCGGGATTGTAAAGACCGCTGCCATTGGCAGCGTTCACGCCCACATTCATGAACCCGGCCACATCGGGGGCCTTGGCTACAGCGGGCGGCTTGCTCCATTGGAGTTCGGCCAGAACGGGATTGACGGCGTCCTCAGGCATCGTGTCATCGGGGAGAATGTCCGAGGAAATGGAGAGGGTGCCGGCGAGGATGCCGCGGGAGCCGTAGAGGGGCAGCCAGAGCGGAACCGTGCCTGCGGTGCCGTCGCGCACGGCGCTGGTGGCGGTGATCTTGGTGCCATCCGCCAAACGGCCGCTGAGGCGGGCTTGGCCGGTGGTGGGGGCCACGCGCATGGTGAGGAAACCGAAGCCTTGCGAAACCGTGGGTTGCTCGAGGCCGGGCGGGCCGGTCATCTCGGAGAGGGCGGCGGGATCGGTTTCGAGCCCGATGTTGTAGGTGCCGGCGTAGGCGGTGGCGAGGTTGGTCTTGCTCCACGGAATGTTCGAGCCGGAGAGCGAAGCCGTAGTGCCGAAGGCATCGGAGAGGGAATTCCCCTCGCCGGTGAATTCGAAAATTCTCTCCTGGATGGGAGTCTCGGAGTTTGCCATCGCGGCTTCGAAATCGGCTTTCAGGCGCAGCCAGAGCGGGCTCTGGTTCGGGCGGCGTATTTGGAGATTGAGGCCGGTGAAGTAATTGTATTGGCCGCGGAAGGTGGACCGGTAGGCCTTGCCGCCGACACTGCCCAGCGTGATCGTGCCGGTGATGAACCCGGTGCGCGACATGGTGAATTCGATGGAGCCGCCGAGCCCACCGTTGATGGTCTCGTTGGACTCGATGAGGCCGCGCACCTGGAGTCCCCTCTCGGGCAGCACCTCGGTGAAGGGGTTGCGCACGGCCGTGACCACCGTCTCGCTTTCGACGCGGAAGTGGGAGTTCCAGACTTGGACGCGATAGGTCCCGGCATCCGAGGGTTCGAAGCTTTCGATGTCGAGATAAGGGAGGACCTCACCTTGGATATCGCGCCCGTTTTTCTGCCATTGATAGAGGAGCGGTTCGGAGGGGGCCTGCGGCGGCACGAAGGGCGGGGGCTCGATCCCGGGGAAGCCCACGAAGTTGTCCGTGGCAACCACGGCGAGTCGCTTGTCATCGCCGAGGGTCACGGCAAAGGGCGGGTTGACCTTGTTGGGCTGATACCAGATGACGGGGAAGGAGCCGCCAATAAAGCGGGCGACGCCGGTCATTTTCGAACCGAAAAGATTGGAGAAATTGCCCACGGCGATCGGCCGGGCGAAGAGGCTGGCGGTGGCGGGGCCGCCATCGATGTCGAAGGCGAAATTCTGGATGCCGCTGGCCTTGCCTTGGGGCACGAAAGTGAGATCGAGTGAGCCATCGGCCTCCAATCGCGCCACGCCGGCGCGCTTGATGCCGTTGTAGCTGGTGAACTCGCCAGCGATGATGAGGCGACCGTCGGGTTGGCGGGTCACGCAGCGGATGGGACCGTTCGCGCCCTCGGAGTTGCCCTCGTTGGGCGCGGGGAATCCGGCCACCATCGAGCCGTCGGTGTTCACACGGGCGATGCGGCCCACGGTGTTGCCGTCATAGTCTGTGAAGTAGCCAGCCACGACCACATTGTTCCGGATGGGATCGGCGACGATGGACATGGCGGAGTCGTTGAATCCGGCACCGGGATTGAACGCGGGGTCGACGGTGCCGTTTTGGGAAATGACCGCGATCTTGCGCCAGTTGAGTTGACCGCCGCCGATGGTGTCGAAATCGCCGACGAAGAAAATTTTCGACCCGAGAGCCGTAACATCCCAGACGCGCTTGTCGGGTTGCGGAGTGGTGGTCCACTCGGTAAAGGGCGAGGGCAGCGTGATGCCGCCGGGATTGAGAACAAAGCGGGTGATATAGCGGGCATCGGTATCGTTGACAAAACTGGTGAAGTCGCCGGTCGCAAAGTAAAGGATTTGCCGCCCGCCGGGGAGGATCACCCAATCGATGGGGTTCGTAGGCAGGTTGGAGGCTCCAGAGATTTTTTCATAAATAAATCCGTTGTCGGTTTGGAGCACGCGCGTGCCGATGGCCACAAGAAGCGCCAGTCTCGCGGGCGTGTTGGGAACACGGATATCCGGGGACACCACGGTGCCGAAGAGGCGGCGGATTTTGCGCACGGGGCCGTTGAATCCATCGCCATCGGCGACATTGAAGGTGAGGCTCACGAGCGGCTCGGAGGGTTTGGGCACGACCACCCAATCGGAGTCACTGGGCGTGCCGGTGGCGGAGACTTTCAGGTAGGTCAAGCCGTTGTCGCTTTGGAAAACAATCGTGCCGACAGGAACGAAATTCTGGGTAACCACGGGGCCGGTGGGAAGGCCCGGGAAAAGATTGTTGCCCGGCAGGGTGGTGGTGGTGGAAGTGCGCAGATTTACACGTGCGGTGGCATTCCCAACCGTGGTCCGTGGAAGACCGGGAGCCGGGCCAAGAGCGGGATTGGGATCGAAAGTCTGAAGGGTAAGGTAGCGTTTGCGGGGGGCGGGGTTGCCGATTTGGTTGTGGCTGAAGTTCAGGAAATCGCCGGCAATGAGGTATTGGTAAAGGTCATCGTTCGATTCCACGAGGATCGAGTAAACAGCACCGTCGGGACCGTAGAGAACCTCGCGATTGCCGGTAGCCTGCGCCACCTGCAGGGCCTCGGGAGAAACAAAGGTGGTGTCCAGCGTGCCATCGGCGTTGAGGCGCGCGATATTCCTCCAAGTGACATTGAATACCGAGGTGGTCGCATTGCCGCCGAGGACATAGGTGATATTCGAGGCACGGAGACGGAATGTTCCCCCGATCAGGATTTTTCCATCGGTCTGGACCATCGCGGTTCGCATATCGGGGGGATTGTCGAGGAACTGCACATTGTGGGTGCCGCCCAGAAGGGAGCTGAACTCCTTGTCAAGATCGCCCGGCGTGCCGGCGGAACCGAGTTTTTTTGCCTCCGTCGGGAAGGGGTAGAAGTAGGATTGGGCGTCCGCGTTCAGCAGGAACACAGCAAGGAGAGCAGCCGGGAGAAAGAGGGATTTGGGCACGCGAAGAAAAAGATTTGGTGTGGGAACTTTAGATACCTAGCCCAAAAAAAGGCCCGCGCAATTCAAAACACCGGGTGGTTGCGAATAAAAAATCCATTACTGAACTCATCGGCCGAATCGCGGCGGAGTTGAGTGCCTGCTGCACGGCCGCGGACGGGCGCTGTCGGAACAATCGATGCAGCCTGCGAAGACACTTCTTCGCAGTCGAAAGGGCAAAAATTTTTCGCGGCAAGGCGGCGGAGGGCGAAGGGTTGTGGCGGCAGAGGGAAGAGGTGTCGAGAACACCCGCGCTGATCCCGAGGGCGTCGCTCCTCGTTGGGGTGGGGCTTGTTCTCCGGAAGGGCCTCATGGGTGTCGCTGCGCGGGCGGGCTGGGCGGGGCGGGGCCCGTCGCTGCAGTCAACCCGGGCCGACGACTTCGTCCATCGGCTTGATGGAACCGTCGGGGTAGCAGATGAGCGCGCCTTGGCCGTGCATATTGCCGATCTCGATGAGCCATGGCTGGGTGGTCCACCGGTAAGGGGTGCCGGGGTTTTTGTCGAACATCGTGGGGGTGTAGTGGACCTTCGGGCGGCCGTTTTTGCTTTTGTTGGTGACCAGGCGCTTGATCGTGGGGCACATCCAAGTGGACTCCTCCGCGCCGTAGGGTTTGAGTTCCGCGATCCACCAATCCTCGTAGGCATCCTCGTTGTTGCCGAGTTGGTCTACGGGTTCCTGCGGCCAGTGGCCTTTGTCTGCGGTGTAAGCGGCGAGGCTTACCTGCAGGGAACGCATATTCGCCATGCAAGCGGGCATCTCGGCACGCATGGGAAGGCGGTCAAAGGCGAGAAATACGAGGGAGGCCAGAACCCCAAGAATGACGATGACGGCAAGGATTTCAACGAATGTGAAAGCCGCCTTGGAGCGTGGAGATCGATTCACGCGAGAGTGTGCAATAGGGAGGCAGTGATCAATTGCCGGTCGGTGCTGGTGCTGTTGTCCCTGTCGAAGTGGAGGCCGAGGTGGAGGTGCGGACGCCGCGGAATTTGAACTCGGTCGAAAGCAATGGGCTTCCTGCATTTGTCACAGAGGTCGTGTTCACATAAATTGAGCCGGCAGGTGTGGTGCCAGAAAAGTTTAATTCTAAAGAATCCAGCTGCGAAACTCCGATGATCTGATTTGTGGAACCGGGCAGGCCTTGAATGATCCCCTTGCCACTAAAAGCGCCAGAAGGGGACTTAAGCTCGAGTTTTCCACTAAATGTCCCTGCGGCATTATCATTTTGGTTGATATACACATACGGCAACTGAATCGAGCCATCACTGTTGGTGGAGGCCGAGGAGATGGCGGAATCAAGAATTCCAGCAAGGGAGGAATCGTCTAGGCTTGCTTCAACATTGCCTCGATAGATTTCTCCATTCACAAAAAAGATCCAAGAATTTTGTCGAGAGTTAGCGGTCTGACTCCCCCCCGAATAGGCGAAGCGAAAGATGCCGGTGACGTTCTCCGCTCTGGCCGTGGCCTGATAGGTCCCATCCACTCCTGAAACTAAAGGAGAGCCATTCCGGAAGGGCGCAGGGCCGAAGGCGTTTCCCGCGTTGGCGGCGAGAGGGAGAAGGGCGAGAGAGGAGACGAGGAGGAGAAGATATTTCATAAAGGGCGACGGAGGCATGCCATAGGAACGAGGCTTGAGGCAAGGAAAAAAGTTAAAAACGGCGGGTATCTTGAATCTCTCCGATCTCGATATGAATTCGTTTTCTGAGGAAGCGGAAGGCGAGAAGGAGAATGGCGAGAAGGCTGGGCATCCAGATCCAGAAGGGGATTTGGAGGAGGTTGATTTTTTTTGTCGCGATGCGGAAGACCGGGGAGGGTTCGCCGAGGCGGTTGTTGTTGTCGATGGAGCGGAGGCGAATCATCCAGAAGCTATTTTGCACGAGTTTCCGAAAGCGGGCGGTGGCAGAGTCGCCTTCGATCTCGATCTGGGCATTTTCCCAGGGGACCCACTCCTCTTTGGCGCGACCATTTTCTCCACGGCTGATGTCTCGGCGCTCTACTACGAAAGCCTTCGTATCTGGCGAGGTGAGTTTCCATGAGATGGCGATAGAGTGGGCGGTGGCCTCAAGAAGGGAGGCCTCTTGGACGGGGGGAATGGCAGAGGCCTGAGCCATGGGATTGTGCTGTGGGGTGGCAACAACAGTTGATGCGGGGGGG
>Ga0247844_1002614_pt1 | contig 28963 bp, 14 predicted proteins | sample LaCtaG_FD_192421 | JGI IMG/M metagenome (GOLD analysis project Ga0247844, IMG submission 192421) | Freshwater microbial communities from meromictic Lake La Cruz, Castile-La Mancha, Spain - LaCruzMarch201714.5m_1 | ecosystem: Environmental > Aquatic > Freshwater > Lake | place: Spain: Castile-La...
TGCTTCTTATGTACCTTTTCATCAGTGGAATGTTAAGCGTGGTGGTAAAGAGTATCGTGGAATTAGAACACCTCGATATACCTACGTCAGAGATTTAAAAGGAGCTTGGCTTTTATATGACAACCAAGTTGATAATCTGCAGCTTAATAACTTAGTAAATAATCCTAATTGTGCGAGTTTGCAATCGGGCTTAGATAAAATATTAAACCAAAAATTGAAGGACCGAAAAGATGAATTTCTAACAGGTGATCAATATATGAAATTGTGGAATTATAAATATGATAAACAGGATTTACTGAAATAAAGACTATGAAAATTATCAAGTTACGTCTTATAATAATCCTTTTTTTTACTGCTTCATTTGGATACTTGAATGCTCAGGACAGCGAGAAAATGCTTGTCTCTCATTATATGATAGGCATGTCAATATATGGTAATTCAGTAGCTGATTTGAAAAAAGACATTATTGATGCCCATAACCAAGGTGTTGAGGCTTTTCAGCTTAACATGAATAGTTGGAACATAGATATTTTTAAACAAATAACAGCTAACATGTATCAGGCTGCTTCGGAATGTAACTTCCCATTTTATTTGTTTCCGAGTGCTGGTTTTGGTATTAAAACTAACGTGCCGGTTATTCATTGGTCTTATGATGATATATATAATTACCTGAAGCTTTATGGTAATCATCCAAATCAACTGCACGTTGAAGGTCGTCCTTTATTCACCTCCTGGTTGGGGGAGAAAAAAAAGGTGGAATTTTGGAAGAGTGTAAAGGTGAGACTTATGAACGACCACGGAATCAATTTATTTTATGTTCCATGGCATGCAACTTTCATGTCTTATGGCTCTTTTAAGCCCTTGACTCCCGAACTTATTGAAAAATACTTAGCAGAATGGAATGGTGTTATCGATGGATTTTTTTGGTGGGGAGCTTCTCGGTCACCATTTCCAGCAGGTACCACTTATGACATTACTCTTTCAAAAAGTATTCCTACGACTGCCGAATACCTTTCTAATGCACTGAAAAAACATAACTTGCCTTTCATGACACCAGTCGTGCCTTCTTTTTGGGCTACGTGCAAAGAGCCTTGTAAATATACAGAACATTATGGTGCAAAAGGCTTAGAAAGCCAGTGGATGTCGATTATCAATAACCAAACTGCTCGTTGGGTCAATTTGGTTACATGGAACGACTTAGGTGAAGATTCACATTGGAGCCCAAATTCAAATCCGAGTTCTGCACCAAGAAGAAGTGTTTATAGCCATGTCGGTTATGCTGAGTTGAACAAATACTATATTCAATGGTGGAAAACAGGTAAACAACCAATAATTGAAAATGACAAAATTTTTTACTTTTACCGGACACAGTTTCATGATGCAGTGCCACTAAAAGAAAACTGTGAATTTAATTGCACTGACTCACTACCAGATAAGATTTATGTAACTACAATGCTCACTAGCCAAGCAACAATCAATATTTACAGTGGATTAAAAATTACAACTCACAAAGCTCCAGCAGGCATTTATAACTGGGAAGCAGATATGGGTGAAGGCAGCCAGCATTTTACTATTGTTCGCAACGGCAAGGTAATTATTGATGCCATCGGTGAGAAGTTGGTTGATAAAAGACCTAAATATAAATCAAGAAGTTTATTTTCAGGTTTTAGTGAGTCCAATTCCAAAAATAGAGAGTAGATTATTTTTTTTTGTAATACTGTTTTTTGCATTTAGATAATGATTTCTCTGAAATTAATATTAAACAGTCTTTTCTGAAAACGGACTAATTCATAATTGCTGTATTATTGTAACAAAATAAATTGAATATGAAAACATTAAATCAAACAATGCTAACATTACCGTTGCTTTTTGTAGCTGGTCAATTGTCAGCCAAAACCACACAGGAGCGTCCAAACGTAATTCTTATACTTGCCGATGACATGGGTTATGCAGGTGTAAGTCATTTTGGAGGCAAGGGAATTTCCACTCCTGCACTTGATAAAATTTCCAAAGAGGGAATTGTTTGCACCAATTTTCACACCAATGCGCCGGTAAGTTCTCCAACCCGTGTTTCTATCTATACAGGTATGTATCAGCAAAGAACTGGGCTAGATCACATTTATTCCGAAAAAGACCCAATGGATGGACTTGATTCTAAGAAATATACCACCTTTGTGAAAATGCTTCAAAATGAAGGTTATCACACTGGGATATTTGGAAAATGGCATTTGGGTCAGGATGTTAGTTTTAATCCTACCAATTTTGGCTTTGATAAATTCAATGGATTCGTAAAGGGGAACATTGATTTAGTTTCGCATCAAAATACTTCAAGAGTGATTGATTGGTGGCAAAATAAAGAGGTGAAAGATGAGTTGGGCTATGCAACAACTTTAATAAATAATCATGCAGTTGATTTTATTAAAGATTCAAAAAACCAACCATTTTTTATGATGATAGCTCATGCTGCTATACATGTTCCCATGCAAGGACCAAATGATGCTCCTATCAGAACTTCAACTGAATATGCTTATAGAAATGATGTCAAAATGGATACCACTGAGTATCGACGCCGTTATCGAGAAATGGTATCATCGATTGATGACGGTTTACAGGGCATATTGAAAGAATTAGAATTAGAGGGAAAACGCGAAAATACTATAATTATATTTCTATCTGATAATGGAGCCGAAGAAATCGCTACTAAAAAGTATCCCCTTCCTAATGGAAATTTCAGGGGGTGGAAAGGGCAAGTATATGAAGGTGGAATTCGTGTTCCAGCTATATTTTCCTATCCTAAACTAATAAAACAACCCAAAGTATCAGAACAATTGATGATGTCGATGGATTTGATGCCTACGATTCTTAAATTATGTGGCGTGAAAAATAAAACTTCAAAAATAGATGGAACTGATTTGTCGGCAGCTCTTTTAGCTGGAAATAAACTAAAACAACGTAAAGTATTCTGGGCAAATAGAGGTTTATGCGCTATGTCGGATGGTGATTGGAAACTTGTTTGGACAGATAAAAGTGCAGAATTATTTAATATTAAGTTAGACCCTTTTGAGAAAAACGATTTATCTGTAAATCAGGAGAATATAAACCGTGTAAATAATATGAAAAATGACATAAATAATTGGTGGAAAGATGTTACCAAAGGCAACAAACTAGAATCGAAAACTATTTTCAGCCTTAAAGTAAAATTGCCAACTGACTAAAAGCTAAGAAAATATAATAAAATGCTTTGAATACAATCAATTACAGTAGATTGAAAGAGATTTTTATGCTCGATTTACATTCATGATTCTAAATTAAATCAACTAATAACCGGTTTTTATCTCATTTCTATTTATTCATGAAATCCATCATATTACTAATTTCAGTATCAATATCTCTTTTTTCTGCTACTACTGACTTAATTTGTGCTCAGAATAGTCAGAAAATGGTGGTATCTCATTATATGGTGGGTATGTCTATTTATGGCAATACTGTAGCTGATTTAAAGAATGATATTAACGATGCTCATAATCAAGGCATTGAGGCATTTCAACTTAACATGAATACTTGGAATAATGCTGATTATAAATTAGTAACATCAAATATGTACCAAGCAGCTTCAGAATGTTCTTTCCCATTTTATTTGTTTCCGAGTGCTGGTTTTGGTATTAATCCTGACGTTCCTGTTGTGCAATGGTCATATGATGATATATATAATTATCTTCAGCTTTATGGTAAACATACAAATCAACTTCAAGTAGATGGTCGTCCATTATTCACTTCTTGGTTGGGTGAGGCTAAAGGTGTGGCATTTTGGAAAAATGTAAAAAAATCACTCATGGATAGTTGTGGAATTAATCTGTATTACGTTCCTTGGCATGCCTCTTTCTTAGCTTATGGATCTACCATTCCATTAACACCTGAGTTGATTGAAAAATATCTGACCGAATGGAATGGGGTTATAGACGGTTTTTTTTGGTGGGGAGCTTCCAGACATCCTTTTCCAGCAGATATAGCACTTAATATTACTCCTGCCAAAAGCATTCCTACGGCTGCCGAATACCTTTCGAATGCATTAAGATTAAATAATTTGTCCTTTATGACACCTGTAGTGCCTTCTTTTTGGGCAACTTGCAAAGACCCATGCAAATATACTGAACATAATGGGGCAAAGGGTCTGCAAAGCCAATGGATGTCGATTATTAATAATCAAACTGCTCGTTGGGTCAATTTGGTAACTTGGAACGACAAAGGAGAGGATACCCATTGGACGCCTCATCCAAACCCAAGTACTGCGCTAAAAATTAAAATTTATAGCCATGCCGGTTACGTTGAACTGAATAAATACTACATTCAATGGTGGAAAACAGGACAGCAACCAACTATTGAAAATGATAAGATTTTTTATTTTTATAGAACTCAATTTCAAGATGCTGTGCCACTCACTGAAAATTGTCCATTTAATTGTAATGACACACTTCCAGATAAGATATATGTAACTACAATGCTGGTTAACCCAGCAACTCTAACCATTTACAGCGGATCAAAAACCACCGTACACCAAGTTCCTGGAGGCGTTTATTATTGGGAAGCTGAAATGGGCTATGGAAGTCAGCGATTTAGGATTACTAGAGGTGCCGAAGTAGTTATTGATACCATAAGTGAAAAGTTGGTTGACAAAATACCTCAGTACAAAACCAGGAGTTTGTTTTCCGGTTTTAGCGAAACCAATAGAAATGTTACGAGTATAAACAAAACAATTTCAAATAATTTTGTATCATCATTTGGAAAAACAATTGTTTGTTCAAACAAAGGTTTGATTCAGGTATATAACTTTCAAGGTTCTAAAATGCTTGAAGTTCAGGTAGTAGATAGACTGAATACTAATATGGCTAGCGGAATCTACTTGGTTAGATTTACAGATAATAACGGAAATGTTAGTAATTCAAGGGTGCAGATTAAATAATGAATATTTTTGCATTCCCACAGATAGTATCATAAATGACCTTGTGACACTTGATAATTAACCATTAAATCAAAATATCAATTTAAAAATCATAGAAAATGAAAAAAATCATTTTATTATTCATGTTGTTTTTGACTGTTCTGGTACAAGCTCAACAAAAATCAATAACAATTCGCGGAACAATAGTTACAGATGACAAGGATGAACCCTTGATTGGCGTAACTGTGAAAGAAAAAGGGGGTCAAAGAGGAACAATAACAGATCTTGATGGCCGATTCGTCTTAAAAACAGATAATCCCGACATTCAACTTATTTGTTCTATGTTAGGTTATGAAAATGAACTTATTAAAGGTGCCGCAAACCTTAAGACTATCAAAGTGAGATTGAAGGAAAAAACTACTGAATTGGACGATGTGGTTGTAATTGGTTATGGTACGTCTAAAAAAAGTGATTTGACAGGATCGGTATCTTCCATGAAGTCTGAACAAATTGCAGATAGGAAAACCACTTCTTTGGAAGAAATTCTATCAGGAAGAATTGCAGGAGTGCAAGTAACATCGAGTGGTGGTGAACCAGGTGCAGGATTATCAATTCGTATTCGGGGTAATAGTTCAGTAAATGCCGATAATGAACCTTTATACGTTATTGATGGATTCCCAATTGAAACAAGTCAGACCATGGTTTCGGCTTTTAATGGAAAAGGCAACCAGACCATGGATCCATTGGCTAATATCAATCCTAATGATATTCAATCCATTGAAGTACTTAAAGATGCTTCTTCAACAGCCATTTATGGTTCGCGGGGAGCAAATGGAGTTGTGCTTATAACAACTAAAAGCGGTGTAAAATCTGCTCCAAAGGTTTCTTTTAATTCCTATTTTGGTTTTTCAGAAGTGACTAAAAGAATTCCTGTTTTGGATAAAATGCAATATGCTGATTATTATACACGATCAAATACTCCTGGGTTAAATCCTGATTTATCTATTTCAATTCCTCACCCCGACCCTGCTTATCCAGGCGAAATGATGGGTGTACCAGTTGATTTTACAGACTCTGTAGGTAGAGACTGGCAAAGTGATATTTACCGAAAAGCATTACAACAAAATTATAATGTGTCAATTTCGGGAGGTACTGATGCCACAAAATACTTTGCATCCTATAGTTATTCAGGACAAGAAGGAACTGTACCTAATTCCGATTTTCAGACTTCCGGTCTACGATTAAAACTGGATCAAAAGATAAATAGTTTTATTAGTGCAGGCGCATCAGCTAATTATTCTACAACTTTACAAAATGGAGCAATATCTTCTGATGGTCTATCTGGTAGTAGTGGAATTTTCCAACAAATACTTCTTTACAGACCTACTTATAACCTAAGAAATAACTTAGATGATCCCGATGCGTTCGAGACAGTACAATCGGTAAATCCATATTTGTACTTGCAGAATATGGTGAAAAGAAATAGTTCTAGCCGCTTTCAATTCAATGGATATTTAAAATATCAATTTAATAAAAACCTGAATTTAAATGTAACTTATAATACATTCAATACCAATGCTAAAACGCAAGAATATTATTCATCTAAATTAATCTTAGCTAATTCAAATAACGGACAGGTTACAAATGCGTTTTCTGCAGTTACTATGTGGTCGGAGGAAAATATTTTGACCTATAAAAATAAGTTTGGTGATCATTCAATAACAGCTATGGGTGCTTTCTCATTGCAGGGGAATACACAAGTAAGAACTGCAACTACTGGTATAGATTTATCGAATGAACTGTTACGCGAAGAAAGTCTGCCTTTTGCCCAAGACATACAACCAGTCATCAATGATGTTACTATTTACACCATGATGTCCTATATCGGTAGATTAGAGTACGGTTACAAAAACCGTTATTTGTTCACTATGAGTTTGCGCGCCGATGGTTCTTCAAAATTCACAGCTGGAAATAAATTCTCGTATTTTCCATCTACCGCATTTGCCTGGCGAGCAGGAGAAGAACAATTTCTGAAAAATTTAAATGTGTTCGACAATTTGAAATTTAGGGTGAGTTATGGTAGAACAGGAAATTCTTCTATTCCACCCTATAGTACTGTGGCCGAATACGGTTCCATTTATTATCCAATTGTGATTAATGGAGTTACAACATTACAATATGGATTGGCGCCCTCAAATATTGGTAATAACAATCTGAAATGGGAAACTACCGATCAGTTTGATGGCGGGGTGGACATTTCAGTATTTAACGGAAAAATAAGTCTTACTATTGATGGTTATTTGAGGCATACCAAAGACCTTTTATTGTCAAAAAACATTTCGTATATAAATGGTGGTGAAAAATCTGTTCAAAATTTTGGATCACTTCAAAATAAGGGAATAGAATTTGGATTAAGTACTATAAATATTTCAAATAAGAAATTTACCTGGACAACTGATTTTAATATTTCCTTTAACGAAAACAAAGTCCTTGATTTAGGAGAAGTGGATAGTTATCCAGTGGATGCACCTTTACACTCAAGTGTTTATTATAATGAGTTTATGTTGGCTAAGGGTCATTCTATTGGCGCAATGTATGGATATGTTAAAGAAGGGATTTATCAATATGCCGATTTCAATGAATTTTATAATTCTGACGGATCATATATATCCGACTTGGCACAGCAGCGTAAAATATATGTACTTCAAAAATATAATAAACAACCATTTACATTACACGATGGAGCTTCTAAACGATTTGGAATTATACCTGAACCAGGATTCGTGAAATTTCAAGATTTGAATGGCGATGGTGATATAACAACAGATCAGGACAGGACCTATATTGGCAGAAGTGATCCTGTTTTTTACGGAGGATTGACTAATAAAATTACGTTTGCTGGTTTTGATTTGTCCGTTTTCCTCCAGTTTTCGTATGGCAATAATCTATTCAATGCTAATCAACATATTTTCATTAATTGGACAGCAACTAAAAATACGACTGTTGATTATTACAATAATGAGTGGATTTCAACAAGACCGACCGATGTATATCCAATAAATATAGACAATCTGGGATATAATGCATCTTCGAGCATGCAAGTGTATGATGCTTCCTACCTTCGATTTAAAGATATTACGTTGGGATATACAATCCCGTCAACAGTTATAAAAAAATTAAAAATCTCCAAATTTAGATTCTATGTTAGTGGACAAAATCTTTTTGTATTGACAAAATACCCATGGGGAGATCCGGAAGTAACCTTCAGAGATCCTCTAACTTCAGGTTATGATCGATTCACTTATCCGCGATCAACTACTATTTTAGGTGGAGTTTCTATTAATTTTTAATCAACCAATTATAAAGATAGTCAAAAATGAAAACAAAATATATAAGTCAATTTGCCCTTTTGTTCACAATATCGATTGTGTTTTATTCGTGTGAACCAAATTTCTTAGACGAACATGTTTCATCTTTTATTGAAAAGGGGAATTTTTATCAGACAGATGCAGATTATCAAAGTGCTTTGATTGGAGTATATGATATGCTTGGAAGTAGCACTCCACTAACAACAGATGCAAGAGGTCTACCTCTTTTTATGGGTAATTATGGGTATGGACACATGATAATTGGAGATTGCGGAACTGATTTGTTTTGGCTAACAACTACAGGATTTAAAGGGTATCCAGGCGCTCCTGGTAGTGAATACGCCCTTGAAACTTACAATACTACTACAAATTATGCTTCTGGAATTGGTCTCTGGGCTAATAACTATATTGGAATAGATAGAGCCAATAATTTAATTGTGAAAGTTACTGATGCAGATTCAATTAAGAGTAAAAGAAACCAATACAAAGCTGAAGCAAAATTCTTGAGAGCATTATATTACTACGATTTAGTAACTGTGTTAGGGGGTGTGCCTGTTGTACTTCAACCCACTCCTGCAGGTACCTATCTTCAACCAACTCGAGCATCAGTTGATTCGGTTTTCAAGGTGATTATTAATGATTTGGTAACTGCTTTACCCCATTTGGTGGATGTGCCTGCTGCGAATGGTTATGTTTCGAAAAATGCAGCACGTGGGCTTTTAGCACGGGTTTATCTTTATCTTGCATCGATGAAGCAGTTAGCCAATTTGCCTGAAGATGCAAAATTGGGAAAAATAAACTCCTTTGATTTTGTTGATGCTAAGGAGTATTATCGCTTAGCCGCCGAGTCTGCCTTACAAGTTATTGCAACCTATCCTTCAGCAAATCCATTTACAGATGCAACGTCCTCGACCGGATTGACACAATATGCCAGTAGTTTCTATCCTATAGAAAAAAGTCCGGATTTGATTTTTGATATTCAGTTTTCATCAAATTTTCCGCAACTCGAAGGTAGTTATGTTTACAAGGCATTTGGTCCCGTTGGATCGAGTGTTTTAGGAGGTGGTGTTAATTATTTACGTCCAATGTTTAATAATCATTATGAAACCTATGATGTTGCCGATGCACGTTTTACACTCAATATTTGCACTTATCAATTAGTTAGTGTAAATGGAGTAACAACCTTTAAACAAGCTACAACTGCAACTAATATAAAATCATGGATGACTTTTGGTAAATATAGAATTGCCATAAATCCAACTAACACGATTAATAATAACCCTCAGAATATACCTGTTATCAGATTGGCTGAAATATGTTTAATATATTCTGAAGCTAATGCTGAATATGGAGTTTTAAATAATGGCACAATTCCTTCAGATGCTTATAAGTACTTGAATTATGTTCGTCAACGTTCAAGAACCACCCCTACAGCTTTGCCAGATATTACTCAAACAAATTTGAATAATTCAACTATTGTAAAACCATTAGTTGTAGGTCAAAATATTATTCCTGGTGGAGTTACCGGAGATATAGGAAATTTTCGAATTGCAATATTGAATGAGCGTAAGTGGGAGCTATCGGGCGAAGGATTCAGAAGAATTGATTTACTCAGAATGGGTGTATTACAAAATATTGTCACTGCACTCAACACTTCCGAAACCGAAACGACAGGTGCAAGTGCAATTCTATACCCACGAAGTATACAGCCCAAGGACTGTTTTAAACCTATCCCACAACGTGAAATAGAACTTTCTAGGGAAACTTTGGTTCAAAACTGGGGCTTTTAAACTGAATTTTTACCGTATTATTAAAAAAACAATCTACTACAATATTAAAATACTATAATAAAAAATGAAAAATCTATTGATTATCTGCTTTTTATGTGTTGTATTTCTAGCTTCAGCAGAAGTGAAATTGTCCGTTATTTTTACGAATGGAATGGTATTACAACAAAATGCCGAAGTAGCAATATGGGGGAAAAGTGTTCCAAATAAAACAATAAAAATTAGTGGGTCGTGGAATTCAGACAAGAAAACCGTTAAAGCAGATGAAAACGGTCGATTTATAGCAAAACTAAAAACAACCAAAGCAGGTGGTCCATACAACATAACTTTTAATGATGGAGAAATAAAAACAATTTCTGAAGTTATGTTGGGTGAAGTTTTTCTTTGTTCTGGTCAATCGAATATGGAACAAACAGTAAAAAATGCTCTTCAGCCCGAAATAGAAATTTTGGATGCAGATTATCCCAATATTCATATATTTAAGATTGAAAAGGCTGAAAGTCTAACTAAAGTAGATGATGTTAAGGGTAATTGGACTTCCGTAAATCCAGAAAATGTACTTTTAAAAGGTTCAATTGTATTTTTCCTTTCACGGCATATTTATAAAATGCTTAATGTTCCCATTGGAATAATACATTCTTCGTATGGCGGTACGCCACAAGAGGCATGGTTATCTGAACCTTATATTCAAGATGTCGTTGAAGCTCGGACTTACTTAGAAAATGCAAGGCAAAATAAAGTTGAAGATAAAAATAAAAGCAAAGTGCCTACAGTACTATATAATGCCATGATTGAACCCATAATTCCATACACAATAAAAGGCGTATTTTGGTATCAGGGTGAAGGAAATTCGACTAGAAATGAAAGCTATTCCACTCTATTATCCAATTTATTTACTTCCTGGCGTCAAGCTTGGAACAATCCAAATATTCCTTTCATCATTGCCCAGTTGGCAGGTTATGGCTTGCCTGAGAAACGAGAAATGCCATGGGTGGAAACACAAAACATTCAATTTTCGATGTCTAAGAAATTTTCGAATGTGGCTACAGTAATGGCTTACGATTGTGGAGATGAAAAAAACATACATCCGGCAAACAAACAAGAAGTTGCACGTCGTATGTTTTTAGCTGCTCAGAGAATTATATACCAACAGGATATACTTATTCAGGGTCCTGAGGTAACGAAAATGGATAAAAAAGAAAATTGCATAATACTAACTTACAATAATGTCGGATCAGGATTAATGAAGGGTAATAGTGAAACTAACATTCGGTGTTTTTCAATTGCAGGTAATGACAAACAATATGTAGAGGCTCAGGCAGAAATCATTGGTAAAAATCAAGTGAAAGTGTGGAGCGACTCCATCAAAAACCCTGAACAAATAATGTATGCTTCTAAATCTTTCAATCCAATTATTAACCTTTATAATAGTGAGAAACTACCAGCAGTTCCTTTTAAATCAGAACGGGATGTCAAATAATTTGGAAAGGAGTCATTCCCCAAATGAAAACAAAACTCACTGAAAAATATAGCTTTATAAATAACTATTGAAGAGGTTTTTTGCTCAAGTTGAAGCATAAAAAAATAATATGAAGTTATTTGTTTCAAAATTGACAGAAATCACCAGTTTTTTATGAACAATAATTCTTTGATTGTAAATATATTTGCAGTCTATATCGCACTTAAATAATTTTGAAACTAATTAGGATATGAATTTTGAAAATCATAAGCTCACCAATAAGTTATTTGCTTTTGGTGCTATCTTACCCTTCAGTTTGATTTCGGCCCAGCAACAGAAACCAAATGTAGTTATTTTAATTGCAGATGATATTTCGATGAATGATTTTGGATGTTATGGTCACCCTACCATTAAAACACCAAATATTGACGCTTTGGCAAATGATGGACTCCGTTTTACAAATACATTTTTGATGGCTAGCTCCAGTAGTCCTAGTCGCGCTAGCATAATCACAGGTCGATATCCGCATAATACGGGTGCTTGTGAACTACATTCACCAATGGGCGAAGAACAGGTTTTTCTTCCTAAAGTCTTAAAAGATGCAGGATATTATACAGCTCAGGCGGGAAAATGGCATTTTGGAAGTTCTAAACCCGATGGCCCGGGCATGAAGGCTTTTGATAGAACAGGTGGTTCCGAACTTGATGGTGGCGGTAAAAGTGGTGCTTTGAAATTTGTACCCTATTTGAAAGAAAGACCCAAGGACAAACCATTTTTTATGTGGTTTGCAGCTCACGATGCACATCGTGAATGGGATGACGAAATATTTCTCACTAAATATGATCAAAATAAAGTGATTTTGGAACCATATTTCGTAAATGATTCATTAACTCGTGATGATTTTGCTTCCTATTATAACGAAGTTTCAAGATTTGATTTTTATGTGGGTGAAGTAGTAAAGGAGTTGAAAAATCAAGAAATCTACAACAATACGCTGATTATTGTAATGGCTGATAATGGTCGTCCATTTCCACATTCAAAAACCAGATTAATTGATGCTGGAATAAAAACTCCATTTATAGTACATTATCCAAAACTTATTAAAAAAACAGGACAAGTTTCTAGCAGTTTATTAAGTGTAATTGATATTGCACCAACAATTGTCGAAATTGCAGGAATAAAAACAGCCCCAACATTTCAGGGGAAATCATTTACTGGCTTGTTGAAAAATCCTAAAAATGATTTTAGAAATTATGTTTTTGCAGAGCATAACTGGCACGATTTTGAGGCTTACGAACGAATGGTTTCTACTCAGAAATATCTACTTATTGAAAACAAAAGACCCAATCTTGATGCTCAGGGAGCTCAGGACGTAATGAGTGGAGGAGCAGGTCAGTCACTCAAAAAAGTGTACAAAGAAGGGAAACTGAACACTTTGCAAAAAGATATTTTTGTAACACCTCGAAGCACAATTGAATTATATGACCGTATCAATGATCCGGAAAATGTAAATAACTTAGCATCGAAAGAACCCGCTATTGTAAAAGAATTACTGGCAGTTTTGCACCAATGGCAGAATGAAACAGGTGATACACAACCAACAGACGTCACTCCTGATTGGTTTTCAAGAGAATCATTGCAAAAACTTCCAATATTCAAAACGCGTGCTGAAATGCCTGGCAAAAGTAAAAATGCAACTTTTATAAATAAACCGGGCCCTTTTTAAAAAAAAGAAATCAGATATGTTTTTCCACTTTTAAAGAAAGTGAAGTGTTACAATTTGGTATATAAATTACTTGAAAATGAATGATATAATCAAACAAAGTTCTATTACCTACAATTATGAAAACAACTATATATTCTAGAATTGCAGTCCTCATTTTATTCACTTTTATCTTCGGGTCTGTCGCATCAAAGGATTTGCATCTAACTATTTCAGGATCTGAGACAAACAATGGTCAAAAACCTTTAAGTGTAATTCCCAATCCACTTAATCCAGATTATGTTTTGGATCCGATGAAAGATTGGGAAAAACCATTTGTAACATTTCAATACCACGTATTTACAAAATCAGAGCATCAATTACCCTATCGGCTTTACGTACCTGAAAATATAAAGAAAGGTGAGAAATATCCGTTGGTTCTCTTTATGCATGGATATGGCGAAAGGGGTATTGATAATAGAGGACAATTTCAGCGTTTTAGGTGTGTGAAGTTTTGGGAAAAATACCCTTGTTATGTACTAGCGCCACAGACTCCATCTAAAATAGAAGGAGTACCTAACTCTGAATTGGTTTGGGTGGATACACCTTTTGGTGCCGACTCCCATGTTATGAAAGCTAATCCAACTTGGCCTTTAAAATTAACACTGGATTTGTTGGACAAGATTATTAAGGAAAATAAAATAGATAGTAATCGTATTTACGTTACTGGGCTTTCAATGGGTGGTTTTGCAACATGGGAATTAATTCAACGAAATACTTCAAAATTTGCAGCAGCAATACCTGTTTGCGGTGGAGGTGATTTGGCTTTTGCCCCGAAATTAGTTTCACTTCCCCTATGGATTTTTCATGGTGAATTGGATAAAACTGTAATTGTTGAACGTTCAAGAAATATGGTATCGGAGATAGTCAAAGCGGGTGGCCATCCAAAATATACCGAATATTATGCAGTTCATCATGATTCATGGAAATATGCTTATAATAATCAAGAAGTGTGGGAATGGCTTTTTATACAATCTAAAAGTTTAAAACGTTAAGTTGTTTTTCAATAGAATCAACATATAATTACACATTTCCATATTGAAAATTATTATGAAAAACAAAAAATACAAATTCCTTTTTTTTATTATAATATCCATTTTCTCATTATTCACAGGCATAAAAGCTCAGTCGGATGGATTGCCTCGTGGTGCATATAAAATGCCATACGTTCGCTACGAAGCTGACAAAGGTGTTTATGGACAAGGAGCCGAACTCAGAGGTCCTTCAGTGGATCAGACTAAAATTGAATCGGAAGCTTCTCAAAGAAAATATATTGCATTAACGGGTAAGGGCTCTTATGTTCAGTGGCATATCAACGAGCCACAGAAGGGTATGACGCTTCGATTCACTATACCGGATTCATCCGATGGGAATGGAATAGATGGTTCTTTGATTGTCTATTTGAATGGGAAAATTGTTTCCGACATCAAACTAACCTCACATTTTGCTTATCAATATTTTTATATGTCACCCAATAAAAAATTAAATAGAGTTCAATATAATGAGCCTACTGTTGGCCATCCTCGAATGAGATTTGATGAGGTATGTTTCATTTTCCCAACTGAACTAAAATCAGGAGATGTTATAAAGTTGCTAAAACCATTAAATGATGGTGTAGAATATGGTATCGACTTTGTTGAACTTGAACCAATCCCAGCACCTATTCAAAACCCTACTGGTTTTGTTGATGTAACCCAAGCTCCATTTAATGCAATTCCAAATGATACGATTGATGACTTTGCTGCCATTACCAATGCAATAACTTTTGCAGGCAACAACAATATGGGGATTTATCTTCCGGTGGGTAAATTTTATATAAGTAAACAAATTGAATTGAATAAAGATGGTATGACATTACTTGGTGCAGGGATTTGGTATACAGAACTTTATTTTACCCAATTACCATCTGCCAAATTTTCATTAGCAGGGATAAATGGGAACGGTTCAAATCTGCATGCTTCCAATTTTTCTATTTCTGCAAAGGCGAATTATAGAGGACATCACAGAGGATTCGGAGGTTATTGGGGAAAAAACTCAATTATCGAAAATATTTGGTTAACTCGTTTCTCAGCAGGGTTTTGGATTTATAATTTTCTTTCGGGTGAAAATCCAAAAATCACCAATGATGGGATAACTATAAGAAATTGCCGTATTAGAAATACATATGCAGATGGTATTAATTTTGCAAAAGGTGCGAGTAATTGTATTGCTGAGCATTGCAGTTTCCGAAATAACGGTGATGATGCCATGGTTACATGGGCTCAAGACACAACAGGTTCCAAACCAACAACTTTCAATACATTTAGGTTTAATACTGTTGAAAATAATTACAGAGCTTCTGGGCTTGCTTTATATGGTGGACAGAAACATGTTGCACACCACTGTATAATACTTGATAATTTTGCAGGAGCTGGTATTCGAGTCAATTCTACCTTTGTGGCAACACCTTTTGCCACAGACTCTTACATGGATATATCAGAAATGACGATGGAACGTTGTGGAACAATCGAAGATCAATTTCTGACAAAAATAGGGGCGATACAATTTGATGTGGTTAAATACAATGTAAATAATATCAATTTGAGTAATATCGATGTGAAGGATGCACAAGTTGATGGTATTTTGATAAAAGACGTACTTCACAAGTTTTCATTACATGATATAAATCTCAATGACATCAATATTTCGAATACAGGAAGTAATCAACTTGGATTGGGATATGGTATATCTGTTTCTAAACTAGGAACTGGTTGGATACAAAATACAAATGTTAATTTTGAGAACACTAAATCAGGTGACATTTTAGAAACCTCACAGACTTTCGAAATAAGAACAACAAAGATTGAAAATAATAAAAGACCAATAGCTATTGCTGATAGTTTAATTTATTTTACACCAAATCAAACTTCAATTGTAATCAATGGAAGTCGTAGCTATGATCCAGAAGGCAAAGCCATTTCTTATTTATGGGTTCAGATTGCTGGTTACAAAGTGAAAATTACGGACTCTGAATATTCTAAAGTAAATATTACTGGGCTAAATCCTAAAGAAGAATATGTTTTAAAATTATCTGTGAATGATGGTATGCTGACAGGATATAAGATAATTCACTTAAAGCCTAATCGAAAATGAACTTTAACGAATTTGTTATGAGATATAAAGTGTTTGTATTTAATGTTTGTATTTTTTGCTGCATCCTTCTTCCTATTTCGGAACTGAAAGCACAGTCGGATGGATTGCCTCGTGGTGCATACAAAATGCCATATATACGTTATGAAGCCGACAACGGAGTTTTTGGTATAGGAGCAGCATCAAAAGGTCCTTCGATGGATCAAACTAAAATAGAATCGGAAGCTTCCGAAAGAAAGTATGTTGCTTTAACGGCTCAAGGCTCTTATGTTCAGTGGCATATCAACGAGCCACAGAAAGGCATGACGCTTCGCTTTACTATGCCAGATTCGTTCGATGGGATTGGATTGGATGGTTCACTGAGTGTTTATTTGAATGGAAATTTTGTTTCTGATATTAAGCTAAGCTCTCATTTTGCATATCAATACTTTTACATGTCAACAAATAAAGCATTGAATGGTGATCCCTTTAATGATCCTGCAGTTGGACATCCTCGTATGAGATTTGATGAAGTTCGCTTCATTTTTCCAAATGAACTTAAAGCTGGAGATGTAATTAAATTAGAGAAGAGATTGAATGATGGAATTGAATATGGTGTTGACTATATAGAACTTGAACCCATTCCCTCGCCAATTCAAAAACCGGTTGGATTTGTTGATATATCCCAATCTCCATATAATGCAATTCCTAATGATACAATAGATGATTATCTTGCCATTAACAATGCAGTAACGTTTGCAGGTAATAATAATATGGGGATTTATATTCCTGAGGGTAAATACTTTATTAGCAAACAAATTGATTTGAAAAAAGCTGGTATGAAAATACAAGGAGCCGGAATTTGGTATACAGATCTTTATTTCACACAAATGCCAACTGCCACCTCTTCGTTCGCGGGTATAAATGGCAATGGTACAAATCTGTATGCTTCCGATTTTTCTATTTCAGCAAAAGCGAATTTTAGGGCGCATCACAGAGGATTCGGAGGGTATTGGGGTAAAAACTCAATCATTGAGAATGTTTGGCTAACTCGTTTTTCAGCTGGTATTTGGGTATCTGATTTCCTCTCTGGGGAAAATCCACAAATCACCAATGATGGAATAACGATAAGAAATTGTCGTATTCGCAATACTTATGCTGATGGTATTAATTTTGCAATAGGTGCGAGTAATTGTATTGCAGAACATTGCAGTTTTCGAAATAACGGAGATGATGCCATGGTTACCTGGGCACAGGATACAACAGGTTCCAGACCCACAATTTTCAATACATTCAGGTTTAATACGGTTGAAAATACTTACAAGGCATCGGGTCTTGCTTTTTATGGCGGTCAGCGGCATGTAGCACACCACTGTATAATACGTGATAATTTTGGAGGTGCTGGAATACGTGTTAATTCAACTTTTGTAGCAACACCTTTTGCCACAGATTCTTACATGAATATATCAGAGATGTCGGTGGAGCGTTGTGGTACCTTTCAAGACCAATGGCTGGTAAAAATTGGAGCGATAAATTTCGATGTGGTGAAATACGATGTAAATAATATCAATTTGAATAATATCGATGTAAAGGATGCTCAAGTCGATGGTATTTTAATAAATGATGTACAGCACAAGTTTTCATTGAACAATGTAAATTTTAACGATATCAATATTGTGAATACAGGAAGTAATCAATTGGGTAGTGGATTTGGAATATCAGTTTCGAATCTGGCAACTGGCTGGATGCAAAATACGAATGTAAATTTACAAAATACTATATCAGGTAATTTCTATGAAATCTCACCAACTTTCGAAATTAAAACTATACAGGCTGGCGTCAATCAACGCCCTATTGCTTTTGCTGACAGCGTTTTATATATTTCAACGAATCAAACCTCAATTGTAATTGATGGTAGTCGTAGTTATGATCCAGAAGGTAAAGCCATTTCATATTCCTGGGTGCAAATTGCTGGCGCAAAGGCAAATATTAATAGTTCACAACTTTCAACTGTAAATATTTCAGGGCTTAATCCTAAATTAGAATACATTTTTAAATTATATGTGAACGATGGGGTATTGTCAGGCTCTAAAGTAATTACGATAAAACCTAATAGTACAAATACAAACCTGTTAACTATCAATAATATGCCTACAGAGAAAATGGTGATTTTCCCTAATCCCGTAAATGATATATTAAATATCAGACTTGTAAATGCTGATAATGAATTGTTTACATATAAGATTACAGATGCTTTAGGCAGATGCATGAAAACTATCAAAAACGAATCTTTTCCAATCATAAATGTAAATGACTTAGAAAAAGGGATTTATCTTATAGAAGTTCAAACCAAAGGAAATAGATATTTTAGCGAATTTGTAAAGAATTGACATATGTTAAATCCAAATAAGTTGTTATGAAAACCACCCATAAATTATTTAATCTATATATTTACATGTTTATTTTCTTGCCATTTGCTGGTTTGAAAGCACAATCGGATGGATTACCGCGTGGCGCTTATAAGATGCCATACATTCGATATGAAGCCGACAAAGGAGTTTTTGGACAAGGAGCAGCATTAAAAGGTCCTTCGATGAATCAGACCAAAATTGAATCGGAAGCTTCCGAAAGAAAGTATGTTGCTTTAACAACTCAAGGCTCTTATGTTCAATGGAATATCAACGAGCCTCAGAAGGGCATGACACTTCGCTTTACCATGCCTGACTCATCCGATGGGAAAGGATTGGATGGGTCACTGAGTGTTTATTTGAATGGAAATCTTGTTTCTGATATTAAGCTAACCTCCCATTTTGCATATCAATACTTTTACATGTCAACAAATAAAAAATTGGATGCTGATCCATTTAATGATCCTGCTGTTGGACATCCTCGTATGAGATTTGATGAAGTTCGCTTCATTTTTCCAACTGAACTAAAAGCTGGAGACGTTATTAGATTAGAAAAAACCTTGAATGATGGAATAGAATATGGTGTTGATTTTGTGGAACTTGAACCCATTCCGGCACCTATTGAAAAACCTGTTGGATTTGTTGATGTTACTCAATCACCATTTAATGCAATTCCAAACGATACAATAGATGACTATGCTGCCATTACTAGTGCTGTAACTTATGCCAGCAATAACAATATGGGGGTTTATATACCTGTGGGTACATTCTACATTGGTAATCAAGTTAATTTGAATACAGATGGTCTTAAAATACTTGGAGCAGGAATTTGGTATACAGAACTTTATTTCACACAAATGCCAACTGCCACATCTTCATATGCAGGGATAAATGGCAATGGAACAAATCTGCATATTTCCGATTTCTATATTTCTTCAAAAGCGAATTACAGGGCATCTCACAGAGGATTCGGGGGTTATTTTGGGAAAAGTTCAATCATTGAAAATATATGGCAAACTCGTTTTTCTTTAGGTTTTGCTATAGACTTTTTTAAGCCAAACTTAATACTTCAATTGTCTGATAATGGGCTGCTTATAAGAAATTGCCGAATAAGAAATAATTATGCAGGCGGCATAAACTTTGCAAAAGGCGCAAGTAATTGTATTGCTGAACATTGTAGTTTCAGAAATAATGGAGATGATGCGATGATTTTTTGGGCCCAAGACACAACCGGTTTCAGACCAACAGTTTTCAATACTTTCAGGTTTAATACGGTTGAAAATACTTACAAAGCATCAGGTCTTGCATTATATGGAGGGGCACAACATGTTGCACACCACTGTATTATTCTTGATAATTTCGCTGGAGCTGGTATTCGTGCCAATTCAATTTTTGATGCTATACCATTTGATACAAATTCCTACATGAATGTATCTGAGATAACGGTGGAAAGATGTGGAACAATCGAAGATCAATTTCTGACAAAAATTGGGGCGATTCATTTTGATTTGGTGAAATACGATGTAAATAATATTAATTTTAATAATATCGATGTGAAGGATGCTCAAGTCGATGGTATTTTAATAAATGATGTACAGCACAAGTTTTCATTGAACAATGTAAATTTAAACGATATCAATATTGTGAATACAGGAAGTAATCAATTGGGTAGTGGATATGGAATATCTGTTTCGAATCTGGCAACTGGCTGGATGCAAAATACGAATGTAAATTTACAAAATACTATATCAGGTAATTTCTACGAAATCGCACCCACTTTTGAAATAAAAACGATACAGGTCGGCGACAATCAACGTCCTATTGCTATTGTTGACAGCGTTTTATATATTTCAACGAATCAAACTTCTATTGTAATTGATGGTAGTCGTAGTTATGATCCAGAAGGTAAAGCCATTTCATATTCCTGGATGCAAATTGCTGGCGCTATGGCAAATATTAATAGTTCGCAACTTTCAACTGTAAATATTTCAGGGCTTAATCCTAAATTAGAATACATTTTTAAATTATATGTGAACGATGGGGTATTGTCAGGCTCTAAAGTAATTACGATAAAACCTAATAGTACAAATACAAACCTGTTAACTATCAATAATATGCCTACAGAGAAAATGGTGATTTTCCCTAATCCCGTAGTTGATATATTAAATATCAGACTTGTAAATGCTGATAATAAATTGTTTACATATAAGATTACAGATGCTTTGGGCAGATGCATGACAACTATCAAAAACGAATCTTTTCCAATCATAAATGCAAATGACTTAGAAAAAGGGATTTACTTTTTAGAAGTTAAAACCATAGAAGATAGGTATCTAGGCGAATTTGTGAAATTATAATCTAGTCAAACACATAAATAAATAAATAAATCAAAATGAAGAATAAATTTTTGTTGACTATTGCAGCAATAGTTTTTTTTAATTGTGCATACTCAATTACAAAAGGTGATGATAGTAATGCACTTTTCAATGGTTTTGTAACTCCTCCAGTTCAGACTCGTCCATTTGTGCGATGGTGGTGGAATGGTGACCATATAACCGCTGATGAAATAAAAAGAGAGCTGAATGTGATACATGCAGCTGGACTTGGTGGTGTGGAAATCAATCCTATAGCTATGCCCGAAGAGGCTCTAAATATTGGAACCAAACCTGTTGAATGGATAAGCAAAGAATGGAATCAGCTGGTGGTACTGGCTGCGAAAGAAGCGAAGAAAAAAGGATTGATAGCCGATCTTATTGTCGGCTCTGGTTGGCCATTTGGAGGAGAATTTTTAAAAACAAATGAAACTATTCAAAGGGTAATTACAAATACTATAATTTATTCTGGAGGAGAGATAATTAGTGAGAATACAAAGAGTTTAATTCAAAAAGCTTTAGCTGCACAAAGCACTGAAAGTAAAGAAGATGCTCTAAGTAATGAAATCTTATTTGTAACCCTGATACCAATAGATGCTTCTGGAAAATTGCCTGTAGTTGACCTTACGAACAATCTGACAGGAGATTCTCAATTGACTTATAATATACCCGAAGGTAAATACAAAATGACTTATGGCATATTGCAAAGAGGACATCGTAAGGTTACTCATGGAGCCCTGGGAGCTGCTGGGCCAGTGATGAACCATTATAACAAGGAAATTACACTGACCTATTTAAACCGCTTGAAAAAAATAAGCGAGGATACCGGAATTCCACTTTCCGAACTTTTTAGAGCACTTTTTTGTGACAGTATTGAGCTTGCGGGTGCAAATTGGACCGATGGGTTTGGTGAAACCTTTTTTCAAACCTATAAATATCGAATTGAACCTTATTTTCCTTTTGTTTTCTATGATGCAAATCGTGGATATGACTCCACAATATATAAAGGCAAGTTTTTGGATGAAATAAAACGAGTAAGATATGACTACAACAGCTTATTAGTGAAGGTTTTCCTTTCAAACTTTACTCGTACGTTTCAGAAATTCTGTACAGAAAATGGTGTGTTGTGCCGTTACCAAGCTTACGGTACTCCTTTTCAGATGGGAATTATGGAGGGTAATATGATTCCCGATATTCCAGAATCCAACAACTGGATTTATAAAACTGATATGAACGCTCCTGAATGGAGCTGGAAACAGTCACAGGGTTACATGATATGGAATCTTTACGCCTCTTCTGGCGGACATTTGACTGGCAAGAAAATAGTTAGTAGCGAAGCAATGACCAATGTCAATGGCGTGTTTAAAACCACTTTAGAAGATATTAAACGTCATGATGATATGAATTTCATTACGGGGATAAATCATACCATTTTACATGGTTTTAACTATTCGCCACCAGAAGCAGGTTTTCCTGGCTGGGTACGATATGGTAGTTACTTTAGTGAACAAAATACTTGGTGGCCCTACTTTTCGAAATGGACAGACTATAATGCACGATTATCCTATATTTTTCAAAATTCGCAATACATTAAAAATATTGCCATTTTAGGGCCAACTGGCGACCTTTGGTCAAATATCGGATTAACACGAACTCCTTTTCACACCGAGCCATGGTATTGCTACAAGTTGTGGGAATCAATAAGTCAGGCCGGTAGTTCTTGCGATTATATCAGCGAAAAAATCATTCAGGGAGGAGAAATTGGTAAGGGAACCTTTAAATTCGGTCCTATGACTTTTCAAGCAATATTTTTGAGTAGTTTCCGGTCAATGGAACCTGAAACAGCATTGGCTCTAATGAAGTTTGTTAAGGAGGGTGGCAAATTGGTTGCTATTGACGGTACTCCAACTCGGTCTCTATCCTATATGAATGCCACTGAAGGAGATTCTATCGTGAAAATGGCTTTTGAAGAGATTGAGAAAAAATATCCTGAACGGTTTTTCAAATTGAACAGCCCTGTAAATGAAGCTGACTTACTGTCTTGGACAGAAAAGGTATTGAACCAAATTGCTATCAATCAGGATATTATTATTAATGTACCGGATAAGAATGTTTTCCAAATCAGGAACAAACAAGGCGAAAGAGACATTTTCTTTTTTGTCAATTCAAACCTGACGAAACCCGCAGTGCTTCAAGCAAAGTTTCCTATAAACGGAAAAACCCCCTGGATATGGAATCCAGAAAATGGGACGCGTAAACTATTCCCATATTCTAAAAATAAAAATGAATTGACAATCGAATTACAAGGCTTGGAGTCAATGTTATTGGTATTTGAACCAAATATGGATGGAAAACCATCTAAAGTTACTTCAGGAATCAAAATTGGACCCAAAATAAAAACCCTTGAAAACCCTTGGCAGGTAAAGTTTGAGCATGCAAATGGAACCAAATTTGAAAGGAGTATGAAAAAATTGTATGATTTTGGTACTGGTAAAGATGAGCAGTTGAGCACCTTTGCTGGAATTGTGACTTATAGTACTACCTTTAATTCTGATAAAAACGAAGGTTGGTTAGAACTTGGAATAGTCAATAAAGGAATAACTGAAGTTTATCTGAATGGGAAACAAATTGGGGTGAATTGGTACGGAAGACCCTTATTTCGTCTTGATAATTCATTGAAAAAAGGCGAAAACCATTTGCTAATAAAATACACTACCGTTTTGAGCAATTATTCCAGAAGTCTTAAAGATAATACAACTGCTATGAGATGGACCAAAGGTTTTAAAAATATACCTATGGGGCTGGAAGGTGACGTAACTGTATTTTCAAAATAAAAATAATGAGAAGTCTAAACAAACTATTGAAGTAAACTTCTCCTTCTATTTTTCGCTTTTATTAATCGAATGAATATGGTAAGCATAAAGTGTTTTTTTAATTTTATAATAGAACTGATTTAACAACAAACATGAAAATGATAAAACAAACAATTATTTTAGTTGTAATGGCATTTACCTCGGTTAATTGTTTTGCACAAAAGACCGATATCCTTATTGACGATTTTGAGAGTAATAATTATGCTAAATGGCAACAAGAAGGAATTGCCTTTGGTTCCAAACCGTCAGAAAAAGGCCTGAATGGACAGAAAGACCTGAAGGATTTCGAAGGAAAAGGATTTGCAAATAGCTGTGCTGGTGGACTAACAAAAAAGGGGAGCCTAACTTCTCCAACTTTTGTAATCAGTCGCCCTTACATTAATTTTCTAATCAGCGGAGCTAAATCTCCTGAAAAAGCCTTTATCAAACTTATTGTAGATGGGAAAACAGTGCGCTCGTCGACGGGTTCTTGTGAAAAATCAATTAAAAGTGAACGGTTGGAATGGGCAACATGGGATGTTAAAGAGTTTGAAGGTAAAAATGCTACCATACTAATTATGGGCGGTGGAGCAAATAATGAGCATATTAATATTGACGCTATTTCGCAAAGCGCTTTGATACGCGAAGAGCCAAAAGTTCAAAGGGAAATCACTATTGTGCACCCCTATCTACATTTTCCTATTGGTAATGAATCAAAAGAACGCAGGGTACGTTTTGTGGTGGATGGAAAGACGGTACGTGATTTTATGATTCAACTGGCTGATGGAAACTCTGATACTGATGTTTTTAACGATGTTTCAAGTTTTAAAGGAAAAAAACTGAAGATTGAAATTGAACATTGTTCCTACCCAGCAATTCTCAATAGAATAGTTGAATCGGATGATTTGCCAGGAATGAGTGATATGTATCATGAAAAATACCGTCCGCAATTTCACTTCACTTCCCGTCGTGGCTGGGTGGGCGATCCCAATGGTTTGGTTTATTACATGGGAGAATACCATCTTTTCTACCAACACAATCCTTATGGACTCAAATGGGGCAACATGCATTGGGGACATGCAGTGAGTAAAGATTTGGTGCATTGGAAAGAATTACCCATAACACTTTATGCTCCTACGTTCGGTGACAATCCTTATTCAGGATCAGCCATTGTGGATAAAAATAACATTGCTGGATTTAAAACGGGCGTGGAAGATCCATTAATCTTGTTTTATACAAGCACTGGGCGTGGAACGTGTCTCACTTATAGTAATGACAAGGGACGTACTTTTACCGAATTTCCTGGCAACCCGGTTATGAGGGCTGCGGGAGGAGATCCCAAAGTTTTCTGGCACGAAGCCTCTAAACAGTGGGTGATGATAACTTCTAAGACCTTGGGAGTAATTACTCCCAATACCTTTGATCGGTTTGGGAAAACAGAATGTGGTTTTGAATTTTACACTTCACAGGATTTAAAAAAATGGACACATCAAAGCCGTATCGAGGATTACTGGGAATGCCCAGAGCTATTTGAACTTCCGATTGATGGAGATAAAACCCACAACAAATGGGTTGTATATTCTAATACGACACCTTCGCTATATGCTGGCGGCATCCGCGCCGGTGGAAGGTATGTTATTGGTTCCTTTGATGGTAATAAATTTACAGAGGAAACAGCTAAACTTCAGTTCAGTTTTGGAAATGCTTATGGTGCTGCACAATCTTATAACAATATTCCTAAAACTGATGGCAGACGAATCAATGTTGGATGCGCTTTCAAAGCACACATGCCAGGCATGCCCTTCGAACAGATGATGAACTTCCCAACGGAATTGACTTTGCAAACAACGGAAGAAGGACCCCGTCTTTTCGCTTTGCCTGTAAAAGAGATTGAATCCCTTTATGTTAAGACACTAAAGTTTCCTAATCTGGCACTTACACCTCAAGGCACTTTGTTGAATGGCGTTGAAGGTGACTTATTTGACATTAGTGCTGAATTTATAGTTGGAACTAAAACTGAGGAATTAGGATTGAAGATACGTGGCATACCTGTTGTATTTAACTCAACAAAAAACCAATTGATTTGCGGAGATTGCACTGCTACTCTTAAACCAATTGGAGGCAAAATAAAGCTGCGTATATTGGTTGATCGTACCTCAATAGAGATTTTTGCGAATGATGGCCGTGTATATATGCCTATTGCAGTTGTTCCAAAGGATGAAGAACGCTCTATTTTTGCCTTTTCTAAAGGTAGTAACGTAAAGCCTAATGTACTAACAGTGAATTTGCTTAAATCAGCTTGGTAAAAATAAACGAAAAAGATGAAACAAAAAAGATACTCTAAGAATATCTTATGTATTGTATACTTTCTATTGCTTTTGTCAACTACCTCGGCAAGAACTATATATGTGTCAACTTCTGGAGTTAAAACCAATGATGGCTTAACTTGGCGCAATCCGAAACAGACTTTGGCACAAGCACTTGAAATTGCAATAGCGAGGGATCAAATATGGGTTAAAAAAGGCACTTACCCACAAACTGCTTCTGTAAATGTGACATTAAAAAACATTTCAATTTATGGAGGATTTGAAGGATCAGAAAATACGCTTGCAGAACGCGATTGGGTTACCAACACCACAATTTTAAATAATACAGGTACTGGAACTAATAGTAGATTATTTTTAATTGGTGCCGGTACAGGAGTTGATGCATCAAGTTTTTTACTGGATGGCTTTATCGTTCAGAATGGATATTCCAATTCAGGGGGGGCTGTTAGCTTTTCAGGATCTCTTTCCACCAACATGATTGTTCGAAATTGTACTTTTAGGAACAATAGGTCGATAGTTAATTCTGGCGCAATTGTAGTTGTGGCTGCTAATAGTGTTTCATTTTATAGTTGTTTATTTGAGAATAACGAAGCAGTCGGTTTTGCTTCTGTTGCAACTATACTCGGTACAGGAAAATTTTATAATTGCACTTTTGTCAATAATAAAAGTGGAACTGCAAATTCTACAGTATTGTATTTAAATGGTTCAAATATGCTTGTAAATTGTATTTTTTGGAATAATCAAAATAGCGATGGGTCACTCTCAACTATTTCTACCTCAACGGCTACCACTGTAGATTATATTGCTTCTGATGTTGAAGTTCCAATTGCTACAAATTCATTTACTTTTAATCAGATTGTAGATCCACAAGCTTTAAGGGATATTAGTATTGTACATCCCTATCTATATTTGCCGATAGGAAATAATTTAAAGGACCGTCGAATGCGCTTTAAAGTGGACGGAAAAACAGTGCGTGAATTTACAATTCAGCTAGCAGATGGTAATCCGGATGCACTTGTTTTTAGTGACGTTTCAAGTTTCATCGGAAAGAACCTTCACATTGAAGTGGACAGTTTCCCTAACCCAGCAGTACTAAATAACATTATTGAAGCGGATGACGTACCCGGAGCGAGCGTAATGTATCAAGAAAAATATCGTCCTCAATTTCACTTCTCTCCTCGTCGTGGCTGGGTGGGCGATCCTAATGGTTTGGTATATTATTTAGGAGAATACCATCTTTTCTATCAAATCAATCCTTATGGTCTAAAATGGGGTAATATGCACTGGGGACATGCAGTAAGTAAAGATCTGGTACATTGGAAGGAATTTCCTATTACACTTTATCCTCCTAAGTTTGGTGACAATCCCTATTCCGGCTCAGCCGTAGTGGATAAAAATAATGTGACTGGTTTTAAGACAGGAAAAGATGATCCCTTGGTTTTACTTTATGGTAGTACTGGACGCGGAATATGCCTCAGTTATAGTAATGACAGCGGACGAACTTTTGTCGAATATTCAGCTAACCCTATACTTAAAGGAGGTGGTGGAGATCCAAAAGTGATATGGCACGAACCCACACAACAGTGGGTGATGATTACTGATAAAAAGTTGCTGAAAGTCAACCCCATTGCACAGGATTGGTTAAATTTATATGACTGCGGTTTTGACTTTTACACTTCTACTGATTTGAAAAATTGGACACATCAGAGCCGTATTGAAGACTATCGGGAGTGCCCGGAACTTTTTAATCTTCCGATAGATGGAGATACAGCCCGTACCAAATGGGTTGTCTATTCCAATACTACTCCTTCGCTCAGCACTGTCAACCTGCGAGTCGGTGGTAGGTATGTCCTTGGCTCTTTTGATGGCAAGATTTTTACTGAGGAAACTGCTAAACTTCAATTCAATTTTGGCAACGCTTATGGTGCTGCACAAACTTTTAATAATGTCTCTGACACAGATGGTAGGCGGATCAATATTGGCTGCGCTTTCGGAGTGCAGATGCCTGGTATGCCCTTTGATCAGATGATGACTTTTCCTACAGAATTGACTTTGCATTCTACAGAGGAAGGAATAAAACTTTACGCTTTGCCTGTAAAAGAGATTGAATCCCTCTATGTTTCTATTTTCAATTTCCCTGACGTGCAGCTGACTCCTCAAGGTACAGTTTTACCCGGTGTTAATGGCGATTTATTTGACATTAGTGCTGAATTTATTGTTGGAACTGAAACCAATGAACTTGGATTAAATATTCGCGGGATACCTATTGTATATAACGTAGTTACGAACCAGTTGATTTGTGGAAATCGCTCTGCTACACTTCAACCAATTGGAGGCACAATCAAGCTACGCATATTAGTCGATCGTACTTCCATTGAAATCTTTGCTAATGATGGCCGTGTTTACATGCCAATGGCGGTAGTTCCAAAGGACGTAGAACGTTCCATTTCTGCTTTTTCAAAAGTTGGTGGTGCGAAAATTAAAATGCTGACTGTGAATATACTTAAATCAGCTTGGGAATAATAATTTTAAATCATATAAAATAAATAAATGAAAAATAACAAGTATTTATATTGGATCA
>Ga0247844_1002616_pt1 | contig 28933 bp, 26 predicted proteins | sample LaCtaG_FD_192421 | JGI IMG/M metagenome (GOLD analysis project Ga0247844, IMG submission 192421) | Freshwater microbial communities from meromictic Lake La Cruz, Castile-La Mancha, Spain - LaCruzMarch201714.5m_1 | ecosystem: Environmental > Aquatic > Freshwater > Lake | place: Spain: Castile-La...
CAAGTTCACTTTCATTCTCAACGACAACGGCAAGATCATTGGTATCGGCTAGTAATTTCTTACCGAATTGAGTCTGTAGTGATGAAAGTTCTTCATTGATCTGTTTTACTCGCTCGCGATTTGATTCGCTTAACTCAGCTCCGGCATGAGCGAAATCTCTAAAATAACGTTCGACTAACCAAGCTTGCTCTTCATTTAGTCCAGCTGCGTTCTCTCGCAGACTCTTGATGCGCGCGAAAAGTTTCGGGTTAAGGCGAATTGCATCGGAGTGGGCAGCTAGCTTCGGAGCAATCTCTGACTCTATGGCATCGATTCGATCGTTTGTATCACTAGATGACTTGTTATAGAAAACGTAGAGGACCCGATTTAAAATCGCACCACTGCGCTCTAGCGCTTCAATGGTGTTTTCAAAGGTGACGTCCGCGTCGGCCAGAATCGCTTCGATTTCAGCCAGCTGTTCCTTAGTGCCCTCATAGAACGCTTCGAGGTGATGATCTTCGGTGATTAGGGCGAATGGTGGAAGTTCGTATTCCAACGTTGACATTGAAAGAAATGGATTGGTACTCATTGGCTTCCTAACCTTACGAATTATGAAATAACCCCGTGACCATGTTTTAGGACATCTAGGAAATATACCCGCCAGCGATAAGAGTCGCCTTACTTATACCTATTAGTTGGATGTTTGCCGTAGTAAGGTTCAGCAGTTAAATACGTGCAAGTCCGAGGAGAGCCCAATGAAAGCTGCCATACCGAAAAGCAAGTTGGGGGCCTCTTATTGGAAGCTCTGGAGCGCAACGGCAATTTCTAATCTTGGCGACGGTATTGCAGCAGTTGCCTACCCATGGCTGGCCTCAGCAGTAACTCGCTCACCTTTCCTCATCGCCTTATCCGTGGTGGTTTCACGTCTGCCATGGCTGGTTTTTACTCTCTTTGCCGGGGTGCTGACCGATCGATTTAACCGCAAGCGCATTGTTGTAGTCATGAATATTTTTAACGGTCTTCTAACCCTTGTGGTCGCGGCTTTTGTTTATCTAGAGCGGGAATCGCTGCCGTCTCTAAATGAGTTAACGTCTATTACTGATCTCGAGACAAACTACAGCCTCTATTTCGTTATTTTGATCACCGCTTTTCTCTTTGGATTAGCCGAAGTGCTTCGTGATAACACCGCACAAACCATGATGCCTGCAGTAGTCCAAGAAAAAGATCTGGAAAAAGCAAACGGCCGAATGTGGTCGGCTGAGTCTTTAACTAACTCCTTCATTGGCCCACCGCTCGGAAGTTTCATTGTTTCAATCGCGATATTTCTTCCCTTCTTTGTTGACGCAGTGACCTTCTTTATTGCAGCTGCGCTGATTGCAGTCATGAAACCCACAGTGAAAAGTTTTAAGCCAGAAGATAAGAGCGGGAAGATAAATTTTCGCGCCGAAATCAAAGAAGGATTTGGTTGGTTGTGGCAACACGAACTGTTGCGGCCGATGGCAATTATTTTGGGACTAGTTAATGGAATCGCCGCATTATCAGGTGCAATTTTTATCTTGTTCGCCCAAGAAGTTCTTGAAACCACAGTTTTTATCTTTGCCGTCCTTGGTACGGCAGCAGCAGTCGGTGGAATTCTGGGCGGACTACTCGGACCAAAGGTTTCTGCGAAAATTGGAAGGGGTCGATCACTGGCCCTAGCCCTCTTCACCATGCCATTGATGGCTCTGTTCATTGGCTTCTCATCGCTTTGGTATCTGGTCTGGATATTTGTTGCCCTTGAAACTTTCACCGCAGTCTTATGGAATGTCGTCACCGTTTCGCTACGTCAGAGCTTGATCCCATCGCACTTGCTAGGCCGGGTCAATAGCGTTTATCGCTTCTTTGCCTGGGGCACTATCCCGATCGGCACGCTGCTCGGCGGCACTCTGGTAAGCATCCTGCAATCTGGGCTAGGCCGCGAAATGGCCTTCAGGTCGGTCTATTTCACGGGTGCAGCCCTCGGTTTTGCGCTCTTTCTATACGCGATTCGGGTGCTTACCGAAGCCAAGATCGAAGAGGCACGAGCCGCAATTTCTCACGCCTAAATCACCCCTCTTTACAGCCGCTCACGCTAAATCGTGCCCTAATTGTTACCTTTTTTCATTGCCATATTCGGGCTCCTACGGCAGAATTTGCCAACCCAAAGATGGCTGTGACGTATGTCGACTCTTCACATCCATCTTACTTAACCCTCTAGGAGGAAAAATGAAGTTCAACCGCCTCGCACGTGTAGCAATCGCTACCGCCGCAACGGCTGGTCTTGCTGTAGGTCTGCTTAGCCCAGCTAATGCAGCCCCTAAGACCACAGTTTCAATCGTACAAAGTAATGCTTTGACGGGTCTTAACCCAAGCGTTACAAACATGAACCTCACATTCAACGTGGATGTTGCTTACCTTTCAGGTATTGGATTTACCTACTACAACAACAAGGCAGCATTGGTTGATAACACAGCCTTTGGTACCTACAAGGTAGTGAGCCAGAAGCCATACAAAGTTCAGTACACAGTAAACAAGGGCCGTGTTTGGTCAGATGGAACACCTATTAACGGTATCGATCTACTTCTAACACACATTGTTTCTACAGCTCAGTACTCAACAATTGCCGGCCTTGGCGATCCTGAAGATCCAGATGTAACACCAGTGTTTAACTCACTTGGTTACGGTGGAATTTACGATCAATTCGTAGTTGGTCTGCCAATCTTGTCAAAAGACAAGATGTCAGTAACTGTTGAATACAGCGCAAAGGTGCCTGATTGGCGTCTACTTTCACCAGGTGTATCACCTGTTCACGCGCTTGTGCTTATGGCAGAAGGCAAGAAGAAGCTTGGAACTGTTGCCGAGAACGTGGCAGCAAAAGAGCGCTTCTACAAGGCTTTCGATACCTACAACACAACACTCATGAAGAAGATCGGTGCAATCTGGTCAAAGGATTACAACATCAACAAGGTTGATGCAACAACAAATCCACTTCTTCTAGTTGGTAACGGTCCATTCATTGTTAAGTCTGCTGTACCAAATGGCGCAGTAACTTTGGTCCGTAACGCTAAGTACAACTCAGGACCTAAGGTCAAGGCGCTAAAGACTGTTGTCTTCAAGGTTATTGGCGACGGAACGGCTGCTGCCCAAGCACTTAAGAACGGTGAAGTTGATGTATACGCCGGTCAGCCAACAGCGGATGCTGTTGCTCAACTTAAGGCAATGGCACCAGCAGTTAAGATCATTGGTGGAGATCAAGCAGTCTATGAGCACCTAGACCTTCGAGTCGGTTCTGCTTATGGAACACAAGCTCCATACAACGGTCCATTTGCGGGAATGTCACAGAAGGCTAAGGATCTACGCACAGCCTTCTTACTTGCATACCCTCGCGACGAGATCATGGAAAAGATCATTAAGCCAATCAACCCAACAGCAAAGTTGATGAACTCATTGATGTCATTTAACGCAGAGCCAAACTACGCTGGCATTGTTGCCAAGTCAGGTGTCTCTAAGTACACAGAAGGTACACAAGCAACACGTACTGCTGCTGCACTTGCATTAGTGAAGAAGCACTACCCAGATGCTGCTGCTGGAAGCGGATCTGTAAAGATCAAGCTTCTATTCGGTGCGCCAAGCAACACCCGTCGTGTCTCACAGTCACAACTTGCAAAGGCAGAATGGGCTAAAGCTGGCTTCGATGTCGATGTAACTCCAACATCTGGTTGGTCTTCATACCTTGAAGATCCAAAGTACGACGCTGCTTTCTTTGCCTGGGTGAAGAGCGCAATCCTACAATCAGGAAACGTTGGAACTTACGAGAGCTCTACTAACTCACAAGGTTATGTAAATGCCACAATCGATAAGATCTACAAAGAACTAGGTGCAACTCCATTAACAGCTGCACAGATTGCCGCTAAGTACCTACAAGTTGACCAGGAGCTAATGAAGGATGCGGTAACGCTTCCTGTATTCCAGCATCCATCAGCTAACGGCGTATCTGCTAAGTTGTTGGGCGTCGCACCATCACCACTCTCTCCAAATCTAATTTGGAATCTATGGGATTGGTCATTCAAGAACTAACTCTCTTTTCGTGAGTTTGTTTTTGTAAACTAGTTAGGGAAGAGTGGTATCTAGAGCAATCTAGATACCACTCTTTCGTTAGTTTTCGTATAGAGTTCCGAAGTCAAGAAGGCATCGGTTTAAGTTAATTAGTAATGTTTTAGAAAGGCGTGGCTGAAAGAGTGTTCGCTTATATTTCTAGGCGCCTTGGCGTTCTCTTCGTTATTCTCTTCGGCTCTAGCTTTATTCTTTACAATCTCGCCGCGATTTCTGGCGACGTTCTTGAGTCTCTACGCCTAAGCCGTGAACCAAACGCGCAGCAACAAATTATTGCGTTGACGCGAGATCTTAATTTAGATGTACCACCACCACTTCGATATTTCTTGTGGCTGCGCGGAATCCTTGGGGTTTTCATTGGAAGCCCGGACTTTGGCCTGACTCGTACCCAGCAACCCGTGATTAACGAAATTCTGCTTGCACTTCCAGCGACTATTCGCTTGGTAACTGCAGCCACGATCATCGCGATTCTGCTCGGCATCACTATTGGAATTGTTACTGCACTTCGCCAGTATTCACGTTTTGACTACGCTATGACTTTTGTTTCATTCCTGCTTTTCTCACTCCCAATTTTCTGGGTCGCGGTACTTCTAAAGGAGTACCTAGCGATTCAATTTAATAACTTCCTTGGTGAACCGACAATTCCTTTGACTTGGCTGATTGGACTCAGCGTCTTCAGTGGTGTCTTCTGGTCTGCCATTATTAGCGGTTCGCGTGCCAGAGTTCTTCAAATCTTCGGCGGCGTCTTTGTAGTTAACTTTGCTTTCCTTTGGTTCTTAAGCTCGACCAAGTGGTTTGCTAATCCATCACTTGGTCCGATAGGTATTGCGCTCTTATCAGTGGGCGTTGCCTTTGGCGTAACTCAACTCTCAACTGGTATCACGAATAAAGCTGCGCTGAAATCCTCGCTAGCTATGGCAGCAATTGCAGTTGCTCTCTATTACCCAGTTCAGTGGTTATTCGACCAGGATGCAAAAGCAATTATCTATCCGTTGATGATTATCACGCTCTTCGTCGTGGCTGGAGTAGTACCGCTTAAATTTACGAAAATCGATCGCGGTCCAATTATCCGAACTTCGATAATTTCAGCTTTCGTCATGAGCCTTTTGCTAGTAATCAATGAATTGATGCAGACCTGGAAGCCATATATGGAAACTGACGCGGTCTATTTCCGCCCAATTCCAACGGTTGGTCAAGTAAATGCGCTGCTAGAGCCAGGTAATTTCTGGATGAGTTTGCTTGATGCGCTAGTGCATATGTTCTTGCCTACCTTGGCACTTCTACTAATTTCATTCGCTGGATATGTTCGATTCTCCCGTGGCACACTTCTTGAAGTTCTAAATCAAGATTACATGCGTACAGCGCGAGCAAAAGGTCTCACCGAACGTACCGTGATCATGCGCCATGCTTTCCGCAACACCATGATTCCGCTTACGACAATTATGGTCGTCGACTTCGTTTCAATTATCGGCGGAGCGATTATTACCGAACGCATCTTTGGTTGGATCGGAATGGGAACCCTCTTTAATCAAGCGATTAATTCTTATGACCTCAATTTGCTTATGGGTGTATTCCTTTTAACAGGTTTCTTGGCAGTCGCTGCAAATCTAATTGCAGACCTGCTCTACTCAGCTTTAGATCCGCGAATTCGCGCTGGCTCAGGAGGTAAGTAATGGCTCTTCGCAAAAAAAAGGCCCGTGTTAGTTCTGAACTCTCAGGTGAACAAGCGATCTTTAATAAAGAGACCGAAGGCTTAAGCCAAGGACAAATCGTATTCCGTCGTTTCGTGCGACATAAAGCTGCGATGACCTCTGTACTTGTACTCGCCTCTCTCATCACGATTGTGTTTACCGCACTTGATACCAAGATTGGTCCTTGGACTATTCCAGGTTGGTGGAAACATGGCTTTGATGAGCTGTTAGATCTTCGCACCGAAGGTTGCCCGCCCGGCATCGTTGGCTGCCCGACTTTAGATGCAATTCCATCCTTTATTGATGGCACCGGAATGGGCCTCGGTATTCATCCCTTTGGCCAAGATGATATTGGTCATGATTATTTTGCAATGGTAATGCGCGGCGCGCAACGATCACTTTATGTTGCCTTTGTTATCGGTTTACTTGCTGGAACTATCGGAATCACAGTTGGTGCAATTTCAGGTTATTTCCGCGGTTGGGTTGATTCAGTCTTGATGCGTTTCACCGACTTCATCATCACGATTCCATCAATCATCATCGGTTCTGTAGTGGGTTACCACTTCGGAAACCTCGGCGTCGGTTTTCTAGCCTTCTATCTCGGCCTCTTTGCATGGACCGGACTCTCGCGTTTGGTACGCGGAGAATTCCTAAAACTACGAGAACTTGAGTTCGTTGACGCGGCCCGTGTTGCCGGTGCTAGCAACCGTCGGATTATTTTTAAGCATATTCTGCCAAACGCAGTAGGCGTAATTATTGTCTCGATTACTCTTCTGATGTCGGGTGCTATCTTGCTTGAGACTGCCCTTTCATTCTTAGGCTTCGGTGTTGTCGCACCAGATGTGTCACTTGGTTCACTAATTAGCCAGTTCCAAGATTCACTTACCACTCGCCCATGGCTTTTCTGGTGGCCAGGTCTGCTGATTATTACGATTGCACTTTCAATTAACTTTATTGGCGATGGTCTTCGCGACGCCTTTGATCCTCGTCAGCGACGACGCCTAACTAAGAAAGATAAAGAAACCGCAAAAGTTCAAGCACGAAATGCAGCGGCAAATGTCTAACTTACTTACGGCGCACTCTTTAATCTCAAATGAAAGTAAGAAGAGCAGCGACGACAAAAAGAGTTACGAGAGTAGCAAGACCGTTTCGATTAAAATCAGAACTGTATCTGGCACCGATAGTTTGACTCCTATCGAAAGCGTCAAGACGAATTCGAGCAAGGGCTACAGCTACGCCAGAATGACTACGCGGAGATTCTCCAGCGCGCATGCTGTTGGTGTCGGGAATGTAAAGCCCCTTGAGTTCAGCGGAGTGAATAGTTCGGCTGTGATATCTGCCTGGAGCTTGAGCAGCCCAAGCGAAGATTGTTTCGCTACCGATGCTGACATACATAGAGAATTTGGCGCTGATCTCCGAAACCTGATCCCAACCGACAGTGACTTCGCGAAGTGGGTTAGTGATTGTGATGCCCTCGTCAAAAATAGTCACCTTGGGGCGGATAAATGCGAGGTGAAAGAGATAGCAGATCAGCAGCGACCAAATCAGGGTCGTAATGAAGCTATCGCGAGTTTCCACGAAAAAACTTTGTGCCGTGAGACCAGCGCAAAGAAAATAACTGAAACCCGCGAAGAAGTAACTACTTCTTGCGCGGTAGATCTCCGGATTAGTCATGTCAATAGTCTCTCACGAAAGGTAGTTCGATGAGCGAGCCAGTACTAAAGGTTAAAGATTTTACGGTTGAGTTCTGGGTAGATGGAACTTGGTATCCAGCTGCAGTCGATATGAACTTTGAAGTCAACCCCGGTCAAGTATTGGCAATCGTTGGAGAATCTGGATCAGGAAAATCAACAACCGCTATGGGTCTGATGAGTCTTCTCGCTACCAACGCGCGCATGAACGGCAGCGTTAAAGTTAAAGGTCAAGAGATGTTGGGCGCTAAGGGCGCGACTCTTCGTAAGTATCGTGGAAAAGAAGTTGCTTATATTTTCCAGGAGCCAATGACTGCTCTAAACCCGGTTTACACAATTGGTTTCCAGATTATCGAAACCTTGCGAACCCACTTTGATATGGGTCCAAAAGAGGCACGTGAGCGTGCTCTTGAATTGATAACCATGGTTGAGATTCCAGATCCGCAAACTTCAATCGATAAATACCCGCACCAGTTATCAGGTGGACAACGCCAGCGCGCAATGATCGCCCAAGCTCTTGCTTGTGATCCAGGGCTACTCGTTGCTGACGAACCAACTACTGCTCTAGATGTAACTGTTCAGGCCGAAGTTCTCGACTTGATGCGTAATCTCAAAGATCGACTCAACTCGGCAATTCTTTTAATCACACACGACATGGGTGTAGTTGCCGATATGGCAGATGAGATTTTGGTGATGAAAGATGGTCACACTGTCGAACATGGCACAGCTGATCAGATCTTTAATCGTCCAGTGCACCCATACACGCAACAACTTCTTGCTGCGGTTCCAAAACTTGGCACTTCAGCACGCCGCGCACTTCCTTACGATGAAAAAGCTAAGCCGCAGCCAGTGCTTAAGTTAGATAACGTCACTGTGGCCTATCCAAAGCGTGGACGCATCCCTGAATTTATTGCTGCTAAAAATGTTAGCCTCGAAATTTATCCAGGTGAGATCCTTGGCCTCGTTGGTGAGTCAGGTTCCGGTAAAACCACAATTGGTCGCGCTGCAATTGGCTTGATTCCGATTAAAGATGGAAGTCTTCAGATCGTGGGCAAAGATATTAGCCACGCAAGTGCGAAGGAACTTTCCAAGATTCGCCGCCATACCGGTATCGTCTTTCAAGATCCTGCCTCATCGCTAAACCCACGTCTTCCAATTGGTGAATCAATCGGTGAGCCACTATTCCTGGCTGGCGAAGCTAAGGGCGAAGCTCTTGCACATCGCATTGAAGATCTGCTTGATCAAGTTGAATTGCCACGAAGCTATCGAAACCGTCACCCACACGAACTTTCTGGTGGTCAACGTCAGCGTGTAGGTATTGCGCGTGCATTAGCGCTAACGCCTGACCTATTGATCGCCGACGAACCTACATCAGCACTTGATGTATCTGTTCAAGCTCGCTTTCTAGATCTGCTACAAGAACTTCAAGTCAAACTTAACTTTGCTTGCCTCTTCATTTCGCATGACTTAGCTGTTGTTGACATCTTGGCTCATCGAATTGCCGTTATGCAAAATGGTGAACTCGTTGAAGTTGGCGGCCGCGACCAGATCTTGCAGCATCCAAAGAGTGATTACACGCGCCGATTAATTTCAGCGGTTCCAGTTCCAGATCCTGCAGAACAGCGCATTCGCCGCGAAGCACGTCTGGCCAACAAGTAACCTAAAACCAAATTGCGCTAAGCACTCTTCGCGAACTTAGCGCTTGCAACTATTGCCAGTGCTAGTAACGCTGGGATAAATAGTGCATTGCGTAGCGTTGTCGCATCTGAGATAAAGCCAATAAATGGCGGACCCACGATGAAGCCGAAATATGAAATTCCAGAAACCATTGCTACCGCTTGTGCCGGTGCCATCTGACCTGCAAAGCGTGTGTTTGCCATCGAACCAACAGCACTAAAGAGAAGCGGGATCGCAACTGAAAGCCCAGTCCCCATCCAGAACCAACCAAAGATCGCCCCAGCTGTTGAGTTCATTAACAAACCTGTAGTCATGCCAATCGAGGCAATCAATCCCCCGCTTGCTAAAACCTTTGCGGCACCGAATTTCGTTGCTAAGAAATCACCCGAGAACCTGCCAATGATCATCGTGGCAGAGAAAACAATGTAAGGAATTGCGCTAGCAAATGGGGACGCCCCATAACTCTCTCGAGTTAGTACTCCTCCCCAATCACCAACTGCACCTTCGCCAATTGTTGAACAAAGACCAAATACTCCAAATAACCAAATAATCGCTGGTCGATGCATTTTGGTCCCTGCCTCAACTTCTTGAATATCAACTGTGCCTGGTAGCCAGAGTTTTTTTACTGCAACTGCTGCAACTGTTATCCCGGCACAAACTATTAGTGTTTGAACGCTGTAACTAATTCCAAATTGCGAACAGAGCCCGCCAATGATTCCACCGCTTAATCCGCCTAACGAAAACATGCCATGGAAAACACTCATTAATCGAAGCGAACTTTGATGCTCCAGAGTTACGGCATGTGAATTCATCGCCACATCTTGCGTAGCCAATGTATAACCAGCCAAAAACGCAGTTGCCGCGAAAGCCCAAACAGAGAAAAACGCAAAACTTTGTAACGTCCATGCAACTACCATCGCTAACGAACCATAGAAAGCAATTGGCGAGCTGCCGTATTTTCCACAAAGTTTTCCGGCCACTGGCAACGCCGCAAAGACACCTAACGAACTAGCCAATAAACAAAGGCTCAAAGTCGAGTTGGAAATATCTAAAGCAACCTTGATATCTGGAATTCTGGCAACAAAGGCTCCGACGGCAAGACCGTTGGTGATGAATGTGGCCGTAACGGCTAATCGCGCACGTTTTTGAGCCTCAGTCAGCATTGCACAAGGCTAGCAGTATCTCAAGATTAACTGATGGTGCCAGAACTGACGCGCAAATGCTATTTGCTTAAATCTTCAATGAAGGTTAGTGAGTTTGCAAAAATCAATTCGCTGTCGTGATCGATAGTTGCCACATGGAAACTATTCAGCAGTTCTATTCGAGATTTATTAGTGGAACCCACCTCGCGCATAATTATCTCGGTGTTTGAAACAGGCAAAGTGTGGTCATCGATGCTATGAAATAACAGCATTGGGACTTTCACGTTCGGTAATGACGCTCTAGTTAGTTTCAACATTGCTAGTAGTTGATGAATCCCACGATATGGCATTTTGTCATAGCTATATTCAGTAACGCCTTTGCGCTTAATATCATTGCCCACACTCTTGCCGAACTTAATAACTCGCGAAATGACGAAAGCCAGAGTTGGCGATATGCCCCGCACGTGAATCATTGGGTTGACCAAGATGATTCCAGTTAACTTGTCACCTAGTTCAGCCGCTACATGCAAAGTTGTGCCGCCACCCATTGAAAGCCCCGCGACAAATATTTGCGAGCAATGTTTTTGTAGTTCAGTGATTTCCGCAATTACCTTGGCTGGCCACTCAGGCCACGCAACTTCATTTAAATCAGCTGGCCTTGTTCCATGCCCAGGCAACAGCGGCACTCGAACGCTGTATCCGCGTGCGTTTAGAAACTCAGCCCATGGGCGCATCGCCGCCGGCGATCCAGTGAAGCCGTGAACCAGGACTATCCCAATATGACCATTCTTCTTATCGCCAAGGGCTTGAAAATCTTCCAGCAGTCCAGCTGGTGGTTTGCTTAAACTCATGCTCAAAATCTACCTCGGCTTCCCACTGTCAGATAGAAGATTTAGGATCTATTCATTATGAATTCTTGGCAAGCAACGATCAAAGATCTAGGTCGCCCTCTGGTGCAGACCACCTTCGTTGTTCTAGACCTCGAGACTTCAGGTGGGGCGCCCCATTTAGGCGCGCAGATCACCGAGATTGGTGCGGTTAAAGTTCGCGGCGGCGAAGTACTCGCAAATTTTCAAACCTTCGTAAATCCGGACTCCCCGATTCCTTCATTTATAACGGCGCTAACTGGCATTACCGATGAGATGGTTTTTTCAGCGCCGCGGATCCACGAAGTTTTCCCAATTCTCCTAGAGTTTTTAGGATCCGAAAAAGAAACCGTTTTCGTCGCACACAATGCTCCGTTTGACTTGAGCTTCTTAAAGGCCGCAGCAACGAGTTGTGAATACCGTTGGCCGAAATTTGAAATCATTGACACGGCCAAACTTGCAAGACGCGTGTTGAGCCGAGACGAAGTTGTTAACTGCAAACTAGGCACTCTTGCCGAGTTCTTTGAAACCACCGTTAGCCCCACACATAGAGCTTTAGATGATGCGCTAGCCACAGTCGATGTCTTGCACGCACTAATTGGCCGAGTTGGCAGTTTAGGAATTACCACTTTCGAAGAGTTGAGAGATTTCGGTACTCGAAAATCTAATACCCGAAACCGCAGAGATTTAGAGAGTACTTAACGAAGCTTTAATGTCTACCGCTTTAGAAATTACTGCTTCAATCCTTGACTTACCTTTACCCAATTTTCCAACAGTGCAGTTGCAGCTCCCGAATCAATAGCTTTAATTGCATCGGCATATCCGTCTTGCATTCGCTCAGCCAGAGATTTTGTATGGTCACCTTTGTACGCAGCTATTGCCGCTGCAGCGTTTAGTGCAACTGCGTCTCGAGGTGCACCTTTCTCGCCATTAAATATCGCTCTTGAAACTTGTGCATTGAATTGGGCATCTCCCCCAACTAACTCAGTTATCGGGGCTTTTGAAATTCCGAAATCAGCTGGATCAACTAGATCTGAAGAAATCTGACCTTGCCCAATCGTTAAGACCGAAGTCGTGGTAGCCAGTGATATTTCATCAAGTCCATCATCGCCGCGAAATACGAAACCATCTACGCCCTTTGCCGAAAGCACTTGCGCCATCAACAAGTGCATTCGATCATTTGCTACGCCAATAGCCGCAGCCTTTGGTTTAGCCGGATTAGCTAATGGGCCAAGAATGTTGAAAACTGTCGGTACGCCTAACTCTTTTCGAGCTGGGGCTGCAAAACGCATCGCTGGGTGAAATTTTGGTGCGAAACAGAAACCAATTCCGACTTCGCTAAAAACAGTTTCGACGCCATCGCCAACTAAATCGATGTTCACGCCGAGTGCTTCAAGTAAATCGGCTGACCCTGATTTAGAACTAGCTGCGCGATTTCCGTGCTTAACAACTTTTGCACCAGCGGCAGCCGCCACAATGGCAGCAGTCGTTGAGATATTAATTGTGTTAAAGCCATCGCCACCCGTGCCAACGGTATCTACGGCACGTTCGGCGATATTAATCGGAGCGCTGTGCTGATACATCACGTTAACAAAAGCATTAACTTCTTCGGCAGTCTCGCCCTTGGCTCTGAGGGCTAGTAAGAATTCCTTAACGTCGGCAATATCTGTAGCACCTTGCAGGATTTCATTCATTGCCCACTGGGCCGAATTTGGACTGAGATCTAACCCGTTTGTTAGCGTCTCTACTAATTGTGGCCAGGTGTTGAGATTAGACATTCGTCGTTGCGAGATTTTGTTTGCGCAACAAAGCAGCAGCAGATTGTGCCAAAGTAAACGGATCAATTGGGTGAGTTACTACTGACTCTGCGCGAGACCAAGCAGCTAACCAAGCATCTTCTTTGCGACCGGTAATGAGAAGCACTGGCGGACAGTTAAAGACTTCATCCTTTAACTGACGAGCAACGCCCATTCCACCTTCAGGTACTGCTTCGCCATCTAAAATGAAGAGATCGGCTTTGAAATTTCCAGCTAAATCTCGACGATCTACAAATGCTCGCAAAGCCGGGGCTGTGGCAAATTCAATGACTTCGTGTGCGGGTAGATCGGCAGCGATCTTGCGACCCAGGGCCGAGATGACGGCAGCTCGAACCGCTGAGTCATCTGAGTAAATAACCACACGGACCTTTGAGGTTTCTGCGCTGCTCATGGTTCGAATTCTAATCAAATTAATGGCTGAATCTGCTGTGACCTGACTCATGCTTTCTGACCAATATCACTGCCTCAAACAGGCTCTTCTGGGCGCCATCAGCGGGGATTTCGGGAATAATACCGACTATGTCGAGCGCAACTGTTGGAATGCATAAGCCCACCCGTCCGAACTTAGTAGCTGTCGGAACGATTGTCTGGCTTTCAAGTGAGTTGATGTTTTTCGCGGCTCTCTTCGCAATGTATTTCACAACTCGCGCGGTTCAAGGCCCAAGCGTTTGGCTCAGTTCAACTGAACTTCTTAACATTCCATTTGCCGCACTTAACACCACAGTTCTAGTTCTCTCTTCGGTAACTTGCCAGTTTGGTGTTTTCGCGGCCGAACGTTTCCAAGAACGTAAGACTGGCTCAATTCTGCAGATTAGTAAATGGGGAATGCGCGAATGGTTCTCCTTGACCTTCCTGATGGGTGCCTTCTTTATCGGCGGACAAGTTTACGAGTACGCGATGTTGGTTACAGAAGGTTTAACAATTTCTTCAGTTGCTTACGGTTCAGTTTTCTACCTTGCCACTGGTTTCCACGGTTTGCACGTAACAGGTGGATTGATTGCATTCCTCATCGTGATGATCCGCGTGGCCAAAGCTCGTCGTTTCAATCACAACCAAGCTACAACTGCGATTGTGGTTTCTTACTATTGGCACTTCGTCGACGTCGTCTGGATCGCACTCTTCGCTGCGATCTACCTAATCAAGTAGAAAAGAATCATGAGAAAAATATCTAAGTTCCGTCGCAGTGCATTCGCTTCGCCACTTCTGCTAGTCGTGGCGTTGTTTGCAATCGGTACTACCTTCTCGGTAGCAAGTGCAACTGATACACCGGCGCTGACTGTCGATCAGCGCTCTGCTCAAATTGCTGAAGGCAAGCAAATATTTCTTAAAGGCTGTTCATCTTGTCATGGCTTAAACCTTGAAGGTGGCGCAGTTGCTCCTTCACTAATTGGTGTTGGTGCCGCGTCAGTAGATTTCCAAGTTGGCACAGGTCGTATGCCAATGGCCGACATGAGCACTCAGGCAATGCGTAAAGCACCTCTGTATAACGAAGAAGAGACTGCTGCCCTTGCTGCCTATGTTGCATCCACTGCACCTGGCCCCGAAATTCCTGCCGAATCAATGCTTAATTATGAGCGCGATGGCAATACGGCTGAAGGTGGAACTTTATTCCGCACCAACTGCGCGATGTGCCACAACTTTGCTGGTCAAGGTGGCGCGCTAACTCAAGGCAAGTACGCACCATCAGTAATGGGTGTTGAACCAAAGCATATTTATGAAGCAATGATTACTGGTCCGCAAGCAATGCCGGTCTTTGCAGATAAAACGATTACTCCCGCAGAGAAACTATCAATCATTAAATGGATTAAAGCTGCAGAGAATGAGCCACAGTTAGGTGGAGCTGCTCTCGGAAGAGTTGGCCCAGTAACTGAAGGTTTATTGGTATGGACACTAGGACTCGGACTGCTTATCGGTGTGGCGGTTTGGTTAGCGACGAAGGCGAGATAAATACATGTCCAACGAAATCGAAGCAATCAAGGATCCCGGTTTGCCGGCACACGTTCATCGCAAGGCCGATACTGATCCAGTTGCGGAAAAACGCGCTGAACGACAAGTAGCAATCCTGTTCCTAATTTCCGCTCTCGGTACTTTGTTATTCATCTTTGCGTACTACTTCGTACCTGAAGATTCGTTCGTTTTCTTCCCGGCACTGGGTAATACCAATGCGCATCAGTTATTTCTAGGTCTTGGTCTTGCGATTGCGCTTTTCTTTATTGGCGCAGCAGCCATTCATTGGGCTAAGACACTGATGCCAGATGAAGAAGTGATTGCAATGCGCCACACAATGCGTTCCGATGATGAAGATCGCGAAGCGCTTGTGGCAACAGTTAAAGAACGTGCAGGGGCTGCAGGTCTTGGTCGACGTTCATTAATCAAACGCTCGATGGGACTTTCACTTGGCCTGATTGGTTTATCTCCCCTAGTTTTATTGCGTGATTTAGGTCCACTTCCAGGCGATGATTTAACTAAAACCAGCTGGGAGGCCGGCTCTCGTTTAGTTACAGATCCAGGTGATCGCCCGATTCGACCAGAAGATTTAGAGATAGGCGCAGTTGCTCAAGTTCTTCCTGAACTACGCGGCGAAGAAAAGCGTCACTTAAGTGATATCGCCAAGGATGCGGTTCTGCTGATTCGTATCCGCCCAGAAGAATTCCAATTGAGTCCAGAACGTCTTTCATGGACTTATGACGGCATCATCGCATTTAGCAAGATTTGTTCACATATGGGTTGCGCAGTTGCACTCTATGAGCAAAGCACGAAGCACCTGCTTTGCCCGTGCCATCAATCGACTTTCGATGTGCCTCGCGCCGCAAAAGTTATCTTTGGGCCTGCCGCACGCCCGCTACCTCAGTTAGCGATCACAGTGGATTCAGAAGGTTACTTAATTGCTCAAAAACCATTCACCGAACCGGTAGGACCTAGTTTCTGGGAGCGCTCATCATGACCGCACGCGAAAGAGTTGCTGGCACAGTAGCTAACTATGTAGATGAGCGCACTGGCGCCGCTAAATGGGTTAAGAAGAATCTAACCAAAGTCTTTCCGGATCATTGGTCTTTCCTCCTCGGCGAAATCGCCCTTTACTCATTCATCATTTTGTTGCTCTCTGGAACTTTCCTAACTTTCTGGTTTGATCCATCGCAACGTGAAGTTATTTACGACGGAGGCTACGAACCACTTCAAGGTTTACATATGTCTGCCGCTTACGCCTCTACCTTGCATATTTCATTTGAGATTCGCGGTGGACTTTTAATGCGTCAAATTCACCACTGGGCCGCACTGATTTTTATGGCTGCCATAGTTGTGCACTTGATGCGCGTTTATTTCACTGGCGCTTTCCGCAAGCCACGTGAGTTCAACTGGATTATCGGTGTTGGTCTATTGACACTTGGAATTGTTGAAGGTTTCCTCGGCTACTCATTGCCTGATGACCTGCTGTCAGGTACCGGTATTCGCATTGCTGAGGCAATCATTCAAGCGCTACCAGTAGTGGGTTCATATCTGGCTTTCTTTGCCTTTGGTGGTGCGTTTCCGGGTGAAGCTTTCATTCCGCGAATTTTTACAGTGCACGTTCTGTTACTGCCGGGAATTTTCCTTGCGCTAATCACGGTGCACTTGATGTTGGTTTGGTACCAGAAGCACACACAATGGCCAGGCCCAGGTAGAACTGAGAAGAACGTTGTTGGTTATCCGCTAATGCCTGCTTACATGGCAAAGGCTGGCGGCTTCTTCTTCATTGTCTTTGGTGTTACCGCCTTCCTTGGTGCCGTTGCCTCCATTAACCCAGTCTGGCTTTACGGACCATATAACCCCGGTCAGGTATCGGCTGGTTCGCAACCCGATTGGTATATGGGTTGGCTCGATGGGTTAGTTCGCATGGCACCTCCGCTTGAATCCTATATTTTTGGTTACACCATCTCTTGGAATATTCTGATTCCAGGTTTGATTGTGCCAGGAATTTTATTCACGGGAATGGCGCTCTACCCATTTATCGAAAGTTGGATCACTGGCGATAAGCGTGAACATCACCTGCTTGATCGTCCACGCAACGTCCCTAACCGCACCGCTCTTGGCGTTATGTCGTTAACTTTCATGTTGGTTGCGCTAATCAATGGCGGTAACGACATTATCGCGACCACCTTCGACCTCAGTATCAATCAAGTTATGTGGTTTAGCAGAATTGCGATTTTTGTATTGCCTCCGATTGCATTCGTGATAACAAAGCGAATTTGTTTGTCACTGCAACGTGCCGATCGCGAACTCGTGCTGCACGGTCGCGAAACTGGTCGCTTACTGATGCTGCCACATGGCGAGTTCGTAGAAGTTCATGAGCCAATCTCGCCTGAACTAGCGTGGAAATTAACGGCTCACGAACAAGCACCTGCGTTGGCTCTAGAAGATGTAGATGCTCGCGGCGTGCAACGTGGTGGCCGTCTTAAGAACAAGCTACGCAAACGAATTAGTCAGGCCCACGCTGAAAGTATTGCTAAGCCAACACTAAATGATCTAAAGGAAATCGAACACCACTAGATTGTTAAGAAGGCTACCGCCACTACTAATTAGCGCTGTCGTTAATTCGTAGGGGCGGTTTCTTTTTGCTTTCCTACAACTAACCAAACCCCGACAACAGTTATAGCAGTTCCAATCAAAGAGATTACCGAGATGTGCTCATCGAACATGAAGTAGGCAATTAATGCCGTTACCGCTGGCACTAAATAGTAAAGCGAAGAGACACTCGCAGCACTTCCATGCGAGAGCAGAAAAAAGAGCAGCAGAATTGCGCCGAAAGAAAGTGCCAGAACCAACCAAGTTAGCGCTCCAATAAATTCTGGCGACCAGGTGATGTTTGGCACTTCAAAGAGCAGCGCCAGGACCAGCAGCACTAGCGCTGTAGCTGCATACTGAATCGAAGTGCCAGCCAAAGTTGGAATCGCTCCCCCGAATTTCTTCTGCAAGATTGTGCCGCTAGTGCCACCTAGTAACCCGATCACAGAAGCCGCAACTGCAACTAAGGAAATCGCATTGTCACCAGTCATATTGATGCGCGGAATCACAACTACAAACAGTCCTACTAAACCTAGGACTAATCCCAAAACGGCTCGCGCTTTCAATGGTTCATTTAGATATTTCGCGGCAAAGAGGCTAACTAAGACTGGTTGCAAACTAACAATAAGTGCTGCAACTCCAGCTGGCATTCCCCGGCTTACTGCAAAGAAACAGCCACCTAGATAGGCGCCGTGCAGAGTTAGTCCAATTATCGTTGAAGGCCAAAGATTTGATCGCGTCAGTGGCTGGCTTCTGCGCAGAAAAGAAATTGCGATAAAGAGCAGAAGCGAGGCAATTGCCATGCGGATTGCGATGAAATAAAACGGTGGAGCGTACGGAATGCCATATTTAACGCCGATAAATCCAGTGCTCCAAAGGAATACAAAAAGACCCGGCGCCAGCTTTTTTAGCACGTCTGTACTAATTAATGATGAACTGATTCGTTGCTTGGCTTTTCGTACTCAGTCACGAAACCGATGATGCTAATTACAAGTGCACCAACGCCAAGCAGAGTAAGCCACCATCCGATAATTAGCCCTAAGCCAACTACGAACATGCTTGCCGCAAGTGGCAATGGCCACCAAGAATGCGGGCTGTAGAAACCAAGTTCGCCAGCTGAATCTGCAATCTCGCCATCCAAATTATCCTCGGGCAGAGTTACTCCGATACGACGGTTGGTAAACCAAACGTAATAACCAATCATCGCCGCGAGCAGTGAACTCAGTAGCAGGCAGGAAATACCAAGAGGTTCGCCACCAACGTAGTAGTAAACAAAAGTCATGATTGCGTAGAAGATTGCGAGGCCCACAAAGAGACGATAATTAGCCTTCATGAAATTAGTGCCCCTCAGTCTTAATGTGTGGGTGGTGCAAATCAAAGGCCGGGCGTTCTGAACGGATGCGTGGCATCGTTAAGAAGTTGTGACGAGGTGGTGGGCAAGATGTCGCCCATTCCAATGAAGCTCCGTATCCCCAAGGATCATCACAGTTAACCATTGGTGACTTTCGGGTAATCCATACATTGATCGCAAATGGAATCATCGAAAGTGCCAGCAGGATTGAACCGACAGTTGAAATCATATTCATCGTGGTGAATCCATCAGTCGCTAAGTAATCTGCGTAACGACGTGGGAAGCCCTTAATTCCAAGCCAGTGCTGGATTAAGAAAGTTGTGTGAAAACCGAAGAAGAGCGTCCAGAAGTGGATCTTACCCAGGCGCTCATTGAGCATGCGTCCAGTGAACTTTGGCCACCAGAAGTAGAAACCGGCGAACATCGCGAACACCACGGTGCCAAAGAGCACGTAGTGGAAGTGCGCCACCACGAAGTAGGAAGCTGACACAGCGAAATCTAACGGTGGTGAGGCCAAGATAATTCCGGTGATTCCACCGAACAAGAAAGTGATTAAGAAACCCATCACCCAAAGCATTGGTGTTTCAAATGTTACGTGGCCACGCCACATGGTTCCGATCCAGTTGAAGAATTTAACGCCGGTTGGGATACCAATTAAGAAAGTCATGAATGAGAAGAACGGTAATAGCACTTGCCCACTTGCAAACATATGGTGAGCCCAAACCGAAACTGATAGAGCTGAGATTGCAATTGTCGCTGCAATTAAACCTTTATATCCAAAGATTGGTTTTCTACTAAATACCGGCAAGATCTCGGTAGCAATTCCAAAGAACGGTAGCGCCAAAATATAAACTTCGGGGTGCCCAAAGAACCAGAAGAGATGCTGCCAGAGCATCGCGCCACCATTAGCCGGGTCAAAAATATGCGAACCAAATAATCGGTCAGACTCAAGTGCGAGAAGGGCTGCCGCAAGTGGCGGGAACGCGAGAAGAACTAAAATTGAAGTAAGCAATACGTTCCAGCTAAAGATAGACATGCGGAACATGGTCATACCCGGTGCGCGCATTGTGAATATTGTTGTAATGAAGTTAACGCCACCAAGAATTGTGCCGATACCGCCGATTGCTAAGCCAACGATCCAGAGATCGCCACCGATACCTGGTGAGTATTGCGAATTAGAAAGCGGTGCGTACGCAGTCCAACCGAATGAAGCTGCACCACCAGGAGATAAGAACCCTGCGAAAGCCATGATGCCGCCGAATAAATAAATCCAGTAAGACAACATATTCAAACGAGGGAAAGCCACGTCTGCTGCGCCGATTTGTAACGGCATAATCACATTTGCAAAACCAACGAATAATGGTGTCGCAAACATGAGCAACATAATGGTTCCGTGCATGGTGAAAACTTGGTTGTACTGCTCGTTGCTGATGAACTGCATTCCAGGTCGAGTTAGCTCAGCACGCAAAACTAGTGCTAGAACGCCGCCAATTAAGAACCAAGCAAAAGTTGTCATCAAATATAGGTAACCGATGGTCTTGTGATCGGTTGAAGTTATAAAGCGAACGAAATGGCGGCCCTTAGAGGTTGGCACAACTGTTGCCGTGGCCTCTGTTTCGCGTTGAGCGTACGTGGTCATGATTGGCTCGCCTTCTCTACTTCAGGTTTCAAATTCGAAATATATGTCTGATACTCAGCCGGCGTAACAACTCGCACTGTGAAAAGCATTTGAGCATGGTTGCGACCGCAGAGAATGTTGCAGCGACCCGGGAAATCACCCAATTTATTCGCCGTGAACTCTAATTTGTTGGTTACGCCAGGCAAGTTTTGCATTTGAATCATAAATTCTGGAATCCAGAACCCGTGTACTACGTCATTAGAGACAATGGTGTAGCGCACTCGTTCGCCTTGTGGCACGACTAGAACCGGTGGCTTGGCTGGAGTTCCAGTTACGGTTTTATCGTCACCCGCATCTAGGTAAGTAAACTGCCACGACCACTGAAATCCATTTACAACTATTTCATGCTTAACATTTTCTTGCGGTGTCACAATTTCGTTCTGCTTAACTACAGTGAAATAAAATAATCCCGCAACAATGATGAATGGGATAATTGTGTAAGCAATTTCAACCGGAACGTTGTACTGAGTTTGCTTTGGAAATTCCGGACCATTCTTCGGAGCACGATGGAAAATAGCTGGCCACACGATCAAGATCGCGGTGAAAACACCAACGACTGCAGCGGCTAACCATGAATAAGTCCAGAGCGAATGCGTAATCTCGTTAACGCTCGAAGCGTCACCACTAAATCCCGAATCAGCGTCTTGAGCGCAGCCAGTAAGGGCAAACATGGCTGGCACCAGAATTACGAGGCCGCGACGGGTGGTATTCAATTTCATAGCGTAAGGATAGTCCCCCACTTAGACGTCGGCTTCGGTCAGGAGTAGCCTTCTACGCGTGGTTCGGGTCACAGGAAATTTCACTAGTCAATCGCCACTGCACCCTGCCACAACCGCCCTTTTAGCTGATGCTTTCGGCCAAGGCTGGGCAGATCCGGGGAAAATCGGTGATGACTCAGCCCGAACAGCGATCCTTCGAAATGAAGCTATTGAATCAATAGCGCAGAATTTAAAACTGAGCCCCGATGAGATTGAAGTTATCGGTGAGCCCCGACTCGGGCAACATTTAGCAATTTCTGGTCTATTAAAATCTGACCTCACCTTGCTGCATTCATCGGTAGATCGCCGAGGTGTTTTTGCTGTTGGGGTTGCTCATGAAAACTCGGGTGGAAAAACGCAAGTTCTAAACGTTGCATCAGATGGCAGAATCTGTGATCTAGATCAAAGCACTCCGAGAGCCGTGCTGGCTTTGCAAGGCGCCAACATTGAAACCGGAATTACTCAAGCTGTTGACTCAGTTATCACCGCGATCGCACCAACGTATGTAGCCCTTGATTATTCTGCTTCACCAAGTCTGCCATTACCTGCGCGATGGGATAGCGCGATTTTTGATGCGACCAGTTGGCAAGGTCCGGCCGGCATTGGCATTCTGGCAATACGTAATGCAACTGCGTGGAAGAACCCGTTGCCTAATCTAGGTATTCGTAGAACACCAGAGTCTTCTTCACTTCCACTTCTGATAGCTAGTGCTGTTGCTCTCGATGCCTGGATCAAAGATGAAGAAAATGAACGCCTGCGGATCAAGTCACTGAACAAAACCATTCGAGATTCACTTTTGGCAGCGAACATTGGAATTACTTTCGCGGGTCCTTTGGAAAATAGCATCGGCCAAACCATTGCTTTGGTTGCCGATGGTTGCGTTGGCGAAGATCTGGTGAGACAGCTAAATGAATTAAATTTTGTTTTGGATTCTGGCTCGGCTTGTACTGCCGCGCAAATGCAACCGAGCCATGTTCTAGCAGCTTTAGGTATGCAGAGTGAGGGAAATTTAAGAATTACTTTGCATCATGGTGTAACTGAGACTGAAGTACAAGAACTAATTAGCGCTCTTACTTCAGTTGTGCAGCGATCTCGCTAGCTGCAGCATCACCATAAGCATCGGCAAAACGTGCGACAAACTCAGTCGCGGTAAAGCGATATTCCTGAGTTCCGGTAGTTTCAATTACATAGGTTGCAATCATCGAACCAAGTTGAGCGCAACGTTCGTGGCTTAAGCCCCACGCAAGACCAGCGATAAAGCCAGATCTAAACGAGTCACCAACTCCAGTTGGATCAATTTTTGCTTTCTCTTTTGGAACTCCGACTTGCACAAATTCGCCACTCTTTGATTCAACTTTGGCGCCTTTGGAACCTAAGGTGACGACGCGATACTCAACTAAATTTAGAATTTCGGCATCGGTCCAACCGGTCTTCTGCATTGCAAGGGCTAATTCATATTCATTTAAGAATAGATACTTAGCGCCTGTGATTAACTGACGAATTTCCTCGCCACTCATGCGGGCCATCTGCTGTGAAGGATCTGCAGCGAAAGCAATACCTTGCTCGCGGCAAACTTCAGAATGTCGCAACATTGCTTCGGGATCATCTGGCGAAATTACAACAATGTCGAAACGACCAGTTTTATCCATGATCGGACCAAGTTCAATATTTCGAGCCTCAGACATGGCGCCTGGGAAGAAGGAAGCGATCTGATTTAGTTCAGTGTCGGTGGTAACCATGAAGTGCGCAGTAAATTGCGTAGTAGAAATCAAAACATGTGAAGTATCAACACCATGGCGAAGTAACCAGGCGTCGTAATCTGCCCAATCTTTACCTACGGCTGCGATTAGAACTGGATTTAATCCGAGCACACCCATGCCGTAAACGATGTTGGCAGCACAACCACCTCTGCGAACTTCGAGGCCATCTACTAAGAAAGAGAGTGAGACTTTTTCGAGTGAGCCGGCAACTAACGAATCGGTGAACTTACCCGGAAAAGTCATTAAATGGTCCAGGCCAACAGAACCTGCGACACCAATTTTCATTAAGTTAAATTCGTTCTAAAAATTAATTAAACGAATCGCCGCAAGCGCATGAACCTTGCGCGTTCGGATTATCAATTGTGAAACCCTGCTTTTCAATGGTGTCCACGAAATCAATGGTTGCACCCATTAGGTAAGGATCACTCATCTTGTCGATGACGACTTTAACTGTGCCGAACTCGCGCACGATGTCGCCATCTTGGTTGCGGTCATCGAAATAGAGCTGGTACTTAAGGCCAGAGCATCCGCCAGGTTGAACGGCAACTCGTAGACATAGATCATCGCGACCCTCTTGCGCCAAAAGTGCGGCAACTTTGCTAGCTGCAACATCGGACAAAGTGATGCTGGTGGTTTTGATATCTACGGCTTCGGTAGTCATTGCTCTCCCCTAAAAATTCTGCGTGCAGGGCTTAATAGTAGCCATGCGAGCGCCAATCCTGCACTTCAAATGCGACAGGAGGGCAAAAATTCGAGAGAATATCGCCATGGCCTTAACCGATCTTCTGCTGATGGGACGCGAGCGCGATTTAACCAGCGAACGCGGGGTCTCTTGTGCCGGCGAACTACCAGCTGCCAGTGACCCAGATTTAGTCGAACGGGCACGTGCCGCGCGAGCAGCCCTTGGTTCGAAGGTAATGATTCTTGGTCATCACTATCAGCGTGACGAAGTAATTGAATTTGCTGACATCACGGGAGATTCATTCAAGTTAGCTCAAGCAGCTGCTGAAAATCCGCAGGCCGAATACATCATTTTTTGCGGAGTTCACTTCATGGCCGAAAGTGCCGATGTATTAACAAATGACAATCAAAAAGTAATTCTTCCGGACCTAGCCGCCGGGTGTTCAATGGCCGATATGGCAAGTGCTAACCAAGTAGATGATTGTTGGAATCAATTAGCCGAGTTAGGTATAGCGCAAAAAACAATTCCAGTTACTTATATGAATTCCTCGGCTGCAATTAAAAGTTTCACTGGAAAAAATGGCGGAACCATTTGCACTTCATCTAATGCCAAGAGTGCGATGGAGTGGGCATTTACGCAAGGCGAGAAAATCCTCTTCTTGCCCGATCAACACCTAGGTCGAAATACCGCAGTTCTTTCAATGGGCTTATCACTAAGTGATTGTGTGGTTTGGAATCCATGGAAACCGATGGGCGGATTAACTGAAGCAGAATTGCGCGCGGCCAAAGTGATTCTTTGGCGTGGACATTGTTCAGTTCACGGTCGCTTTAGCGCACAGAACGTAGCTGATGTACGTGAGCGGGTACCGGGAGTCAAAGTATTAGTTCATCCCGAATGCCAACACGAAGTAGTTTCAATTGCCGATGTAGTTGGTTCAACGGAAAAGATTATTCAGACTGTCATAAATTCCCCAGCCGGCTCTAAGTGGGCTATTGGTACTGAGTTAAACCTGGTGCAACGCCTTTCTCGCATTATGCCGGATAAGGAAATTCTCTTTCTTGATAAGACCGTTTGCTACTGCTCAACCATGAACCGCATTGACCTGCCGCATTTAGTTTGGGCCATGGAGTCCTTGGTTCAAGGGCAGGTAGTGAACCAAATCATCGTTACTGAGGATGTTCGTAAATTCTCCAAACTCGCTCTAGAGCGCATGCTGGCTCTATAGTTTGGCCATGACTGAAGAAGCCGCAAAAAAAGGTCGTCCGACTCCATCTCGCAAAGATGCTGAATCAAAGCGCAAGGTTTCAACTCTTGCTCCAGTGATTGGCAAAGAAGCTAAGAAGCGTGACAAAGCGTTAGCTCGCGAACGTCGTGTAGCAGCACGTGAGGCTTACCTACGTGGCGATGAAAACGCACTCCCACTTCGTGATCGTGGCCCAGTGCGCCGATTCGTTCGCGACGAAGTAGATGCTCGCCGTTCAATTGGTGAGTTCTTCCTACCGATTATTTTTGTTGTTCTACTTTTCTCAGTGGTGCCAAACATGACAGTTAATGTCATTGCGATCGTGCTTATGTACACCGTTCTTTTATTTGCCGTCGTTGATGGTTTCTTCTTGAGTCGCAAACTCAAGAAGCAGATTATTGAGAAGTTCCCAGATGCCAATACCAAGGGTCTTGGAATGTATGGCTGGTTACGTTCGACTCAGATGCGCCGCCTGCGCGCACCTAAGCCATCAGCGGCCTACCCAAAGAAAAAGTAATTAAGAGCGAGGCTTTGGACTTGTCGTCAAGTTCGGGTCAGTTTTTGTAATCGGCTTCAACAGGGTATTAATTTCTTTGATTACTGCTGGCTCGAGTTTAATTCCACTGCCCTTAGCATTTTCAGTAACCTGCTTAGGTTTGGTGGCACCCATAATCGCACTTGCCACATTTGGATTACTTAGAATCCAGGCTAGAGCTAGTTGCGACATCGTGATTCCGTGGGCATCTGCAATTGGCTGCAACTTAGCAACATGACCAAGGAATTCATCGTTCATCATGCCTTGCATAAATTGAGCGCTGTTGTTCTTATTAGCACCGCGTGAATCTGTTGGTACTTTCTTGCCTGGTTGATATTTACCGGTTAGAACACCTTGGGCCAATGGTGAGTAAACAATCTGACTGATACCTTCGCGTTCGCAAAGGGGCACAATCTTTGCTTCGATTACTCGATAGATTGCAGAGTACGAAGGTTGGTTCGAAACGATTCGGTTGTAACCCTTGTCATCTTGAATCTTTAGCGCATCTTGAATCTCGGTATGTTTCCAGTTTGAAACCCCGATGTAATGAACTTTGCCTTGGCGAATCAAGTCATCGAACGCGCTTAGCGTTTCTTCAAGTGGAGTTTCATAGTCAAAGCGATGCGCCTGATAAAGATCGATGTGATCAGTTTGTAAACGCTTTAAAGATGCGTTGCAAGATTCGATGATGTGCTTACGTGACAGACCACGGTCGTTCTTGCCGGTGTCAGTTGGAAAATAAACCTTGGTGAAGAGCTCATAAGATTCGCGACGAACACCCTTGAGCGCCTTACCTAAAATGGTCTCGGCTTTTGTTCCCGCGTAAACATCGGCAGTATCAAAGGTTGTAATGCCAGCATCAAAGGCAGCCTTAACGCACGCATTAGCGGCAGTCGCTTCGACTTGGTTGCCATGGGTGATCCAGTTTCCGTATGAAATCTCGGAAACATACATTCCAGTGTTACCTAGGCGACGATATTCCATGGTGCTTCTCCCCTTTGTCTTTTTAGCGAACGTGCGATGGCATAAATGGCAATTTAACAATTTCAACTACAGAGGTGCGACCTCTGACGTCGAGGCTAAGTTGTTGACCGACCTTAAAGGCTGAATCAACTAAAGCTAGAGCTATTCCGACTTTTAAGCTAGGCGAATATGTACCGCTTGTGACGATTCCGACTTCAGCGCCATCGTTCAGCAATTGCATATCGGCACGCGGGATTCCACGGTCTAAAGATTTTAGAGCTACTAGTCGACGAGCCACACCTTGTTCTTTCTGATCTCGCAGTGTTTGGCTGCCTTGGAAATCTGTTTTATTCCAACCCACTGCCCAACTCGCACTTGCCATTACTGGCGAGATCTCGAGCGAAAGTTCATGGCCGTGCAGCGGGTATCCCATTTCAGTTCTAAGTGTGTCTCGTGCCCCCAGTCCGCAAATTAAGCCCCCTTGGGCTTCAACTTGTTCAACTAAAGCATCCCAAACAGTTAGCGCTTGGTTCCACTTCGGCAAGACTTCAAAACCGTATTCACCGGTGTATCCGGTACGGCAAACAATCACGTCGCAACCAGCAATCGAAACATAAGTAAATGCCATGTAGTCGATTTCGATCTGTAATCCAAAGTGCGCTAAAACTTTTGCGGCAAGTGGTCCTTGTAGTGCAATTACACCGTAATCATTGTGCAGATTGTCTACTGTTACTCCGCTCGGTGCATTTGCTTGCAGATCTGCAACAACTGCACTCGTATTTGAAGCATTAGGCACAATAAAAAAATCTGTAGCGGAATTGCGATAAACAATTAGATCATCAATCACATAACCGGCACTGTTGCACAACATTGAGTATTGGGCTTCGCCATCGGAAATCTTGGTTAAGTCATTCGTTAACATTGAATTTAAAAACTCAAGTGCACCTTGACCGACAACCGATGCTTTTCCGAGGTGCGAAACATCAAAGAGGCCAACCCGCTCACGCACTGCCGCGTGCTCAGCCAAAACGCCAGCACCGGGATATTCGATCGGCATTAGCCAACCGCCGAAATCGGCCATCTTTGCGTTGCGGGCTAAATGGCGCTCATGCAGAGGAGATTGCTTCATGGCGCACAATCTATCGCTACATATTCTGGGTTTCCTGCTTTAGACTCAGCCGAGTTCAAGTGAACGAACAATAAGGAGAGCCATGAAGTCGATCCGTTTATCCGATGCCTTAGTTTCCGACGATATTTTGATTGTTGGTTTAGCCAAAGGCGCTAAAGCGGATACCTTAAAGATTGAATCTGGCTCGGTCTCACTAGATGAAAAGTCCTTGCTTGCAGCCCTTAAAGACCTAGGCGCAACAGGTGCTGCCAACGAAATTACCAAGTTGCCAGGTTCGACTGCCCGTTTATTGATTTTTACAGGTTTGGGTGAAGCTAAGAAAGATTATGCACACGAAGTCTTGCGCCGTGCAGCAGGAGCTGCTTCTCGCGCCTTAGCAGGAGAGAAAAGCGCAGCCGTAGCGCTGCCAACAACTTCAATTGAGCAAGTTGCAGCCGTTGCCGAAGGTATGACCCTTGGTGCATATGCCTTCGATGAATTCCGCGGATCATCTAAAGCAGAACGCAAGGCTCCATTAGCGGGCGCGACTGTTCAGACCAAAATGGCGAGCGCACCTGAAGCAAAGGCTGCAGTAAAGCGAGCTGTAATCATTGGCGAATACACCAAATTAGTTCGCGACTTAATCAATACTCCCCCAAGTCACTTAACTCCCGATTCATTCTCCAAGCGATTTGCGGCTGCAGTAAAAACTTTGGGCGGTTCGGCGGCCCACTTAAAAGTTACAATTTTAAATGAGAAGCAATTACGTGATGGTGGTTACGGTGGCATCTCGGGTGTTGGTCAAGGATCTGCCAATCCGCCACGTTTATTGCACATTGCATATAACCCGCCTAAGGCAAAGAAGAAGTTAGCCTTCGTTGGCAAAGGAATCACTTTTGACACTGGTGGTTATGCACTAAAACCAGCTGCCGGCATGGAGGCAATGAAATCAGATATGAGTGGTGCGGCTGCGGTTAGCGCAGCGATTTTGGCTATTGCAGCTTTGAAGTTACCAATTGCAATTGATGTTTGGGCAGCGATGGCCGAAAACATGATCTCTGACAACGCCACTCGACCAAGTGATATTCACACTATGTATGGTGGCAAGACAATTGAAGTTTTAAATCCCGATGCTGAAGGTCGTTTAGTAATGGCCGATGCCTTAGTTAAAGCCCAAGAGTCGAAGATGAAATTAGATGGCATCATCGACGTGGCCACTCTGACTGGCGCACAAGTAGTAGCTCTCGGAACTCGCACAAGTGCGGTCATGACAAATAACGAAGAGTTCCGTTCGCAGTTCTTGGTTGCAGCTGACCAAG
>Ga0247844_1002617_pt1 | contig 28923 bp, 28 predicted proteins | sample LaCtaG_FD_192421 | JGI IMG/M metagenome (GOLD analysis project Ga0247844, IMG submission 192421) | Freshwater microbial communities from meromictic Lake La Cruz, Castile-La Mancha, Spain - LaCruzMarch201714.5m_1 | ecosystem: Environmental > Aquatic > Freshwater > Lake | place: Spain: Castile-La...
GCTTTATACACATCAGGCTGAATAATTTCCTCTCTAAGTCTTAAAAATTCGTTGTCAGACAAACGAACACGGTTGAGTGATTCAAATTTTGTTTTGAAGTTTTGCTCAAGCGTTTTTCTATCAACTATATCGGGACGATAGATATATTTAAGCTCCGTTAGTTGCTTTATTAGATTTTCTTCTATTTGATTCTCTTTAGTCATTTAAATTTTGTCCGAATTTAATTTTTTTAATTAGTTTACTTGTGTTTTTATAACCCAAAAAAATTGATTTAAATGTTGAATACTATAATAACAATACAGAGAAACTATCAAACTTTATAAATAAAAAAACCTTTTTCATTTACCAATAAATAGTAATGAAAAAGGTATATTAATGGCTGGTTTATTCACCAACTTTTCAAATATAGTGCACCATCTTTATTAAATTATAAATGAAACTATAAGCTTATTTTAACCTTTAGGATTTTCATTTTTATCGTGCCTTACACCTAGGTGAATTATTTTGCGGGCACTGGTATATTTATTATAAAAATCAGGGTTTTTGCGTTTTAATTTATTAGCATAAAAATCGCAACGGTTATTCAATAGGTTTAATAATTCATCTAAATGTTCATCTTGCGCTTGGTTGCTGGTTTTGCGGTTAATAATGGCTTTTCTAGGTTGTTGTTTTTTACCATCCCACACATCTAATAAATCAGTAAGTTCATCTAAATCGGCTTGCTCTAATCCATGGTCTTTTGCTGCTACCAAGTTTGCAGTAGCTGCTTTAATTATATTACTAATAGCTGGGCCAAATTGCTCATCGCGCAGTTTTTTTAATTTACTTTCGGTAGTATCCATAGCACTGTAAAGTTCCATATTATTTACCTCATCGGCATACGCTTTTACACTACCTGCTATTTCAAAACCTATTTCAGCCATTTCGGCTTTTAGTATTTTTTTATCATTGCTTATACCCGTTTTGTTATTTTTTATTTCCTCCTCCTCAGCCATTATTTCTTTTACCAAAAATTGCATACGCTTACGAGCGGCTAAAAAAGCGGCTATGGTGCTTACAATTGCATCATTTTCAACCAATACATCAATGGTAGTGTTGGTCATACTCATTACATTTTCATCATCTTGTGTCATATTTAATATATTTTGTTTATTTGTTTACACAATTTTAGCCAACTTCAATATAAAAGCCAATACCGTATATAACTATTTAATGTTAATTTTTTGTTACCTACTTTTTAGGTTGAGTTATTGTTCAGGTTTAACTTAAGTTAAATTGTTAAATTGTTGGATGGTTATATTATTAATTGCATATTGCACATTGTCTATTGCTTATTTCACGTTCCGCATTTGTCACTTCGCATTTCGCATTTTAGATACGCTATTTCACAACTCACTTATTTCATTTCTACTTCCACTTATGTCATATCGTCAACAACTTATGCAATAACGTCAGTCCTGCACCTCATTTCTAATCTACCATACTTTATTTCTAACTTCCCACACCCCATTTCTCATTTCACATACGCCATATCGTTAATCACTTACTTCGTTTCTAAGTTTGTTACATTCATTTCTACTTTTGTACATTTAATTTCTACATTTACTTTAATTATTTCTGTTTTATAACCTTTAATTTGCTTAATACCCATAAAAAAAGCCCTTTAAAACATATGTTTTAAAGGGCTTTTTAAAGTTTAATTATTGTATGCCAAGTTGAAAGCATAATGATTCGATTATTTTATTTTGAATTTCAAGGTCAATTATTTCTCCATATTTATGCAAAAGTCTTCTTTTGTCTATAGTTCTAATTTGCTGGCAAAGTACTATTGATTCATTTATTAACCCAAATTTTGATTGTTCAATTAATACTTCATTAGGATAAATGCGCCTATCATTTTTTCTAGATGTGAGTGGAATTATATTAACAGTATTTAATAAATCGTTTATACTGTTTTCACTAATTATAACTACTGGTCTCGACTTTCCTTGCTCTGAACCAATTGTTGGATCTAAATTGGCTTTATAAATTTCCCACCTTTTAATCACTATAAAATTTCGTTATCAATTAAGTTAAAATCACTGTTTACCTCTTCCATATCCGCTAAAAATTGAGGGTCGTTTGCAGCAAGTTTAAGCAATGCTATTTTTTCTGCTTTGTTGTTTTTTATTTCATCAATTGTTACCAATACTTTTTGTTGGTTTTTAAATTCTTCAGGAAGATTTATGATTAATTGATTATTTTTTATTTCATAAATTTGTTTAATAGTCATTATTGAAATATTTAGTTATTCAAAAGTAATTAATTTTTCTCACAAAAAAAGCCCTTTAAAACTACTGTTTTAAAGGGCTTTTTAAATTTGGAAATCAATTAATCTCTAAAACTCCAAATCAATTATTCAAAAGGACTAGCAGGTATTACTTTATAACCTAATTTTTTTAATGGTTCAGTTATTTTATCTCTATCGCCTACCACTACTATTATTAATTTATCAGGGTTAATTACTTCATTGGCCAATTGTTGTACTTCTTCTTTGGTTAAAGCATTCAGTATGGCTTTTTGTCGAGTTATATAATCGCTTGGTAAATTTTTTTCAACTATTGTGCTTAAAAAGCCTGCTTTATCACCATTCGATTCATATCTTAAGGCATCACTTTGACCAATTGATGATTTAATAAATCCTAATTCATCATCATCAATTCCTCTATCACGTAATAATTTTATTTCTTTTAAAATCTCACGTACTGAACTATCAGTAGAGCTAGCCCTAACTCCGGCAGAAGTAGACCAAACACCATTAAATTCAGTTCCGCTTACACTACTATAAATTCCATAGGTAAATCCTTTGTCTTCGCGTAAGTTTAAGTTTAAACGGCTATTAAAGTTTCCACCCAATACAAAATTCATTAAAGTAGATTTAAAGAATTTTCCATCCCAATCGTAAGCCATTGCAGGAGTTCCAACAAATATTTGCGATTGTGGAGCTTTGTATTTATCTACAATATATATTTGAGTTTGCTCCACTGCAGGTGGTTGTGGTAATGTAGGTATTACTACATTCTTTTTAGTCCAGTTATTTAAAAATTTTAATTTGGCTAAAACTTCTTCTTGGCTTAAGTCGCCAATAACTACTACTGTTGCAAAATCAGGTGCATAATATTTATCGTAATAGTTTTGTACATCTTTTATGCTTAAACTTTTAATTGATTTGGTTGTACCACTAGCAGGCACGCCTTGTATAGAATTTTTACCATACATTAAACGTCTAAAAACCATACCTCCAGCAACTGAAACATTTTGCATGCTTTGTTCTACATTTTGGTAGGTTTGGTTCGAAATACGTTTGTAGTCGTCAGCGTTAAACTTAGGGTGCATCAATGCATCTTCAAATAAATTCAACATAGCATCTAAATCTTTCTTTTGACAACCAACAGAAGCAAAATTTGCATCAAAACCAGCACTAAAGCCAAATCCACCACCAAGTTTTTGTATGGCTGCATCTAATTGTTCGCCTGTTTTGGTTTGAGTAGCCTCGCCCATCATACTTGCGGTTAAACTTGCCAATCCTGTTTTACTTGGGTCTAACACCATGTTTCCACCTTTCATTCTAATGGTAATATCTATATTTGGTGTTTCTGCTGAGCGTGTGCCAATAATTTTTATACCATTAGGTAAAATAGTTTGCCAATAAGTGGGAACACTTACTGATTTAGGCGATGTAGGAGTAGGTTTAATACTTCTATCAAAATTATCAACTGCCTTGTTGTAAGTCAAGCCTTTGTATTCTAACTCGTTAGTTCCTTTTTCCATTTCAGGATCTTTGTGCACATACTCTTGCTTGTTTGCAGCATTTAAATCTTTAGGAAATACCCTAACTTTAACAAAGTTTTGACTTGTTTTGGTGCTTACATTGTAAATATATTTTCTAAAAACGCGCATTACATCTTCTTTGGTTACTTTTTTGTAACGTGCTAACTCCTCGTTTAAATTATAAGATTTTCCATTGTGAATGTATTGAAAAAACATTAGTAAAGATGAGCGACCTTGAACGCTTTCAATAGCTCCAATTAAAGAGTTTTCAATTTGCTTATAAGCAGCTTCAATTTGTTCGTCAGTAACACCTTTTTCGTTAAATTCTGCTAAACATTGCATCATTAATTTTTCTTCATTTTCTTCACTTCCAGGAAACGTAAATAAATCAATTACAAACTCGCCACCCAACTCTGAACCACTGTTATATGCTCCAGCTTGAACCACTTTTTCAGGTTTAATTAAGTTTTTATAAAAAATAGAATTTTTACCTTGGCTTAAAATACCACCTAAATAGTCTAAAGCAGGTTCATCTGCATGGTATTGAGCCACTGTAGGCCAAGTATATTCGTTCATTGGAAAATATACTTTGTCAGGATAATTTACATATTTATTATCTGCCAATCTAAATGACTCTACTCTTTGCTTTCTAACTTCTGGTCCTTTAGGAATTGGGCCAAAATATTTTTCAACTAATTTAATTGCTTCAGCAGGGTTTACATCTCCACTAATAATTAAAGAAGCATTATTAGGTGCATACCAACGCATAAAAAAGTTTTTTACATCTTCAATTGTTGCGTTATCTAAATCTCTTAAGTAGCCAATAACTGGCCAACTGTATGGATGTTCCATTGGATACATATTTTGATCACGAATTTCATTAACTTTTCCGTAAGGAACATTGTCTACATTTTGTCCTTTTTCATTTTTTACAGTAGAGCGTTGAACTTCAAATTTTTTAGTTGTTAATGAATCTAATAAAAAACCCATTCTGTCAGACTCTAACCACAAAGCAGTTTCTAAGTAATTTGAAGGAACTGTTTCAAAATAAGTTGTCCTGTCTCTTGTAGTATTTCCGTTCATTTGCCCACCAGCTGCCGACACCATTTTAAAATGTTCTTCGTCTTTTACATGTTCTGAACCTTGAAACAACATATGTTCGAACAAATGTGCAAAGCCCGATTTTCCTGCAGCTTCTCTTGCTGAACCCACGTGGTAAGTTACCTCAACGTGAACCAAAGGATCTGAATGATCTTCGTGAATAATTAAAGTTAAACCATTAGGAAGCTTATATTTTTCGTAAGCTATTTTTAATTCACCTGGTTTTGCTTCCACCTTTTCAATTAAAACTGTTTGGTTTGAAACAGCAGGCTGACCTTGTGCTTTTAGATTTGAGTATAAAGTAATACCAAAAACTAATGTAAAAAGTAAAAAATTCTTTTTCATATTATTTTATTTTAAATTTTTAATAATTTAATTGAGTGCAATATGTATAAATTTAAATAATTATTAGAATGAAAAATTGCTTAATGGCATTTTTTGCAATTAAACGGTTGATTATTATATTCATTTGTAATACACAAATTGTTAAATAATTGAATTAATAAATACTTTTATTTTTTAACTATATCAATTACTTTTGCAGCATATAATATCAGTAAAACATAAAAATGAACAAAAAATTTATAACCATAGTAACTTTAATAGCCATTGCTGCTTTAAGTCGCTTTTTACCTTTTCAATCTAATTTTTCGCCAATGGGCGCAATAGCTTTATTTTCAGGAGCATTTATAGCCAATAGATATTTGGCAGTTGCATTGCCTTTGATTGCTTTATTTATAAGCGATATATTTATTGGATTATATGGTGCAGGAATGATTCCAGTTTATACTTGTACCGCATTGTTTAGCGTTATTGGTATTTTTGTTACAAACAAAAACAATCCATTGTCAATTTTAGGTTCTTCTTTATTGGGTTCAATTATTTTTTATTTAGTAACTAATTTTACATTCGTATATTCAGCCGACAATATGCTTTATCCTCATAGTTTTGCTGGTGTGTTTCAAAGTTATTTTGCTGCTTTGCCATTCTTTAAATCGTCAGTTCAAAGCGATATATTATTCACAATATTGTTATTTGGGGCTTATTATTTATTAAAAATAAATATTCCTTTTTTGAAAGAAGAAAAAATTTAACATAAAAAATCCTGCTTTAATTTAAGTGGGATTTTTTTTGATTGTTCATAAGTTAGTTATAAAATAAAATCATTATTTTAAAATTATTCTAAATACAAAAACCAATTTACATGATTAAAAACCATAAAGGCTATTTATTTAAAGATAGAGAAATTAGTTGGCTATACTTTAACGAACGAGTATTGCAAGAAGCAGAAAATACAGCTACTCCTTTAATGGAGCGCATAAAGTTTTTAGCCATTTTTTCATCGAACTTAGATGAATTTTTTAGAGTTCGTGTTGCTCAGTTAAGAAGGGTACAGAAAGTAAATGGAAAGAAAGCAATAAGCGATGTTCAAAATAGTCCGGATGAAATTTTAGAAGCAATTCAATTACAAGTACAATCGCTTCAAGATAGATTTAACAAAATTTATCAAAACAGCATTTTACCTACTTTGGCCGAAAAAAACATTTTTTTAGTTAACGATAACCAAGTAAATGATGACCAAAAAAATCAAGTAAAAGAATACTTTAAAAGCAATATTATTAATTTACTTTTTCCTATAATAATTGACGATTTAAAACACACTCCACATTTAAGAGATAACTCTATTTATCTTGCAGTTAGATTGGTTGATAGCAAAAATATTTTATTACCAAAACATGCAATTATTGAAGTTCCTGTAGGTATTCTTAATAGGTTTTATCAATTACCATCAACTGAAAATGGAAAGTATATTATATGTTTAGAAGATATTATTAAGTTGAATTTAAGTAGAATTTTTCAGCAATTTGATTATGATATTTTTGAACCGTATATTATAAAAATAACTAGAGATGCTGAATTTACATTAGATGCTGATGATAGAGATTACACAGTTACTTTATTAGATAAAATTCAAAAAAGTTTAAAACAAAGAAATAGAGGCGTACCTACTCGTTTTGTGTTTGACTCAAATATGCCAAAAAGCATGTTAGATTTTTTAGCAAAAAGATTGGAGCTCAAAAATGTAAATATGGTTGCAGGTGGTAAATACCATAATTTCAAAGACTTTATGGATTTTCCAAAAGTTGGGAGTGAAGAAGATTATTACCAAAATTTACCAACATTAAATATTAGAGAATTAGATAAAGCAAAGAATTTATTTGAAATAATTACCAAGCACGATGTACTGCTTCATCATCCTTACCAATCGTTCGATTATTTAATTAGGCTATTGCGTGAAGCGGCTATTGATCCAAATGTTCATACCATAAAAATAACTTTATACCGTGTAGCCAAACATAGTAATGTTGTAAACGCACTAATTAATGCAATAAAAAATGGTAAAATAGTAGTTGTGTTAATGGAGCTACAAGCAAGGTTCGATGAAGAATCGAATATTTACTGGACAACTCAATTACAAGAAGCAGGAGCGCATGTTCATTTTGGAAAACCAGGGCAAAAAGTACATACAAAGTTTTGTTTAATTTATAGAAAAGAAAATAACCAAACTGTAAAATATGCTCATCTTTCTACCGGAAATTATAATGGAATGACAAGTAAAATTTATAGCGATTTTGCTATTTTTACTAAAGACGAAAGGTTGACTAATGAACTAGATATGCTAAGTGATAGTTTGTTTTTAAACATAAAAAGGGGTATTTATAAGCATTTGTTAATTGCACCTGATAATATGAAACGCAAATTTTTAGAAATGATTGATACTGAAATTCTAAATAAAAAAGGCGGAAAACCAGCTTATATTATTGCTAAAATGAATAGTTTAGTTGATATTGATGTTATAAAAAAATTGTATGATGCAAGTAGAGTGGGTGTAAAAATTCAATTAATAGTTCGAGGTGTTTGTTCGTTAGTACCTAAAGTAGCAGGATTAAGCGAAAACATTGAGGTAATAAGTATTATTGATAGGTATTTAGAACATGCAAGGGTTTATATATTTTGTAACAATGGCAATGAATTGTTGTATTTATCGAGTGCAGATTGGATGAGCAGAAACTTAAATAATAGGGTGGAGTGTGGGTTTCCAATTTATAGCGAAGAAATTAAAAGCACTATTAAATTTATAATTAATACTCAACTAAACGACAATTGTAAAGCCAGACATATAAACGAACATGGCGAAAATAATTACCAGCTAACTGATTGTATTGATAAAAATAGAAGCCAAATAGATTCGTACAATTTTTTAAAGTTACAAGAGCAAGGAGAGTGAGCTTTAGTTTAGTTTGTTAAAATAAAAATAGTTTGATTTTTTTATAAACCAATTTCCTTTAACTCCTCAATAAGTTTACTTTTATTAATAGGAACTACACCAACTTCCTCGCACACCAAGCCACCAGCCAGATTTGAAATAGCAGCAATTTGTTCTATTGGAATGTTTAATGCTAAGCACAATGATGCAACACTAATTACAGTATCGCCTGCGCCACTTACATCGGCTATTTTTCGGAAGTGAGCTGGTATGTAATTAAAGGTTTTTCCATCTGTTATTAAAACCCCTTTTTCGCTTAAGGTTACAAATAAATATTTAAGATTCATTTTTAACATTAATGCCTTACAAATGCTTTCAAAATGCTTCTTATCATCTACCAAGAAATTTTCATTAGTTCCCTCTCTAAGTTCTTTTAAATTGGGTTTAAACAAAGTTACATGGTTATAAAAATTAAAGTTTCTTTTTTTAGGGTCAACCACTGTAGAAATTCCTAATTGGTTAGCAGCTTTTGTAATTTCTGTTATTAGTTTTTCGGTAATTACGCCCTTATCGTAGTCTTCAAAAATTACTATTTTTACTCGTGTTAAAAGCCCTTTTGCTTTTTCAATTAGTAAATCGGTTAACTCATTATTTAAATTATTAGTTATTTCATTATCAATTCTAAGCATTTGATGATTTTGACTAATAACCCTTGTTTTTACAGTTGTTAATCTATCATTACTTTGTATGATACCACTTGCATCAATATTATTTTTGCTTAATAAATTAATTAAATCATTTCCCTCTAAATCGTTTCCAATTACTGAACAAATAATAGGTTTTGCTCCTAAAGCAGTTAAATTTAATGCTACATTAGCGGCACCACCCAATCTGTTTTCTTTTTTATTAACTGCAACTATAGGTACTGGTGCTTCAGGGCTTATTCTATCTACATTACCAAAAAGGTAAGCATCTATCATTAAGTCGCCAATAACTAAAACAGGAATATTTTCAAATTGATTTATTAAATTATTATTTAACATAAATTACAGCAATAAAATTTATTTTAAATGTTGCAAAGCATTTTTAATTCTTGAAATGGCTTCAGTTAACTTTTCATCGCTAGTTGCATAGCTAAATCTTACACATTCAGGAGCACCAAAACTATCGCCACCAACAATACTTACATTGGCATTATGTAAAATATACATGCACAAATCTTCGCAATTATTTATAGTAGTTGTACCATCGCTCTTGCCAAAATAACTACTCACATCTGGAAAAACGTAAAATGCACCTTCAGGAATATTTAATTTTAAGCCTTCAATTTCTTTTAATAACTTTATAACTAAATCGCGTCTTCTATGAAAAGCATTTGCCATTTCAATAGTTGGTTTTAAATCAGATTGTAATGCAAATAATGCAGCGCGTTGAGCAATTGAATTAGTTCCACTTGTAAACTGACCTTGCAATTTTTCGCAAGCTTGTGCTATTTCTTTAGGTGCACCAATATATCCAAGTCTCCAACCGGTCATTGCAAAGCCTTTACTCATGCCATTTACTGTAACCACTCTGTCTTTTATAAAATTAAATTGACCAATACTTTCATGTTTGCCAATAAAATTTATGTGTTCATATATTTCATCTGCAATGATGATAATATCGGGATATTTTTCGAACATTTTTGCAATTTCAAAAAGTTCCTCCTTACTAAAAACAGAGCCAGTGGGATTACATGGTGATGAAAAAATAAAAGCTTTGGTTTTACTTGTAATAGCAGCTCCTAATTGTGCCACTGTTGGTTTATAATCTTGTGTTACATTGCTATGAACATAAACTGGAACACCTTCGGCAATTTTAACCATTTCAGAGTAACTAACCCAAAAAGGAGTAGGAATTATTACCTCATCGCCAACATTTAAAATACTTAACAAAACATTTATAATAGATTGCTTTGCACCTGTTGAAACTACTATTTGTTCTGGGGAATAATATAAACCATTATCAATTTCAAATTTTTTACTTATGGCTTGTCTTAAGTCTAAATACCCAACTACAGGTGTATAAAAAGTATAGCCATCATCAATGGCTTTTTTTGCTGCATCTTTTATGTGTTGCGGAGTTTGAAAATCAGGTTCACCTAAACTTAAATTAATAACATCTTTTCCTTGAGCTTGTAGTTCTCTGCTTAACTTGGCCATGCGTAAAGTATTCGACTCTACTATAGTATTTAAACGGCTTGCTAACTTAATCATAAATGGTTATTTTTTTCAAAGGGGCGAAAATAGCTTTTTATCAATTGTTATTGGCTGATAAAAGTAAGTGTTTGTTTGGGTAAATATTTAAATATTTTAAATTAAAAGACTAAAAATAAATATTTTTAATTGTTAATTTTGAGGTATTAATTGAACTCCCCAAGATAGCTTTGACATTTTATTCTCAATATCAGTTATTTTTTCTTTAACTGATATAATTTTATCATTCAATTTGTTTATTGAACTCTGAATTTTTTGTGATTCTTTAGTAGCTTCTGCCGATTTTTCAACCAATTTGTTATCTTTTTCATCATTGTTGTTGTTAACTAATTTGGTTACTGCTTTTAACGAGTTTAATTTTGCCTTTTCAGCTTTTGCATTTACTTCTAGTAATTCAGACTCTAATTTAACTAATTTTATTTTTATTTCATTTAACTTGGTAGCAAAGTTGAGTGAAATGGTTTGTTTTTCTAATGTTTTTAAATCTTGACCAAATAAATTACAAGGAATTACGGTACATAAAACTACAATTAACAGAATTATTTTTTTCATAAAAAGCATAAATGTAAAGAACAATAATAAACAAATTAATTAATTTAATATAAGGCATAATTATTGAAAGTAAAATTTGTCGTAAACATTTTTAGCTTTGTAACATGCAAAAATTAATAGTATCAGTATTGTTAGGAATAACTTTTTTAGTAACTAGTTGTGGTGTATACAGCCACACCGGAGCAAGTGTACCACCCGATGCAAGTACCGTATCGGTAGCATATTTATCCAATATGGCCAGTATTATAAATCCATTATTAAGCCAAACAATGGGTGAAAAGTTACGCCAAAAATTTGTTAATGAAACACCTTTAAAACTTACTACTGCCGAAGCTGATTTAATGTTTTCGGGGAAAATTATAACCTACGAAATTAGGCCTGCAGCGGTTCAAGGAAATCAAACGAATGCATTGAATAGGTTGACAATTTCTGTTGAAATTACTTTTGAAAATAAAAAAGCTGTGGATAAAAACTTCACTAAAACGTTTTCAAATAATATTGATTTCAATGCATCTGATAATTTCCAAACCCGAGAAGCAGAGTTATCAGGGAAAGTGGTAGATATGTTGGTTCAAGATATATTTAATGCTGCATTTATTAATTGGTAAACGACAATAAATAAATTCTGTTCATATAAAAATAAATATTTTAAAATAAAACCATTATTTTGCTAAAATAAAATTTAAGCTAAAACAGTGAACAAAGTAGAATTTACAGATTTAATTAAAAATCCTGAAAAACTGGGAACTGAGCATATAGAAATTTTAAAAAATATTGTTGCAGAATTTCCATATTTTAGTACTGCACATATACTTTTAACCAAAGCACTTTATAATACCAAACATTACGAATACGAAAAGCAAATAAAAATAACTGCACTTTCAGTAGGGAATAGGGCTGTTTTATACAAATTTTTAAATAATGAAGAGCTAGAATTAGATGATGAAGTCAACTTTATGAAAGTTCCAATAGAACTTAAAGTTGAAAAAGTTTCGAAACCCGATTTTGAAATGAGTAAACAAGAAGAAGATGCCATTTTATTAGAAGCAAATGCTATTCTTAATCAACCTACTGAATACTCCAATGAAGAATTAAGTTTGAGTGAAATTAAAAATAAAATTGAGGATTTACCTATTACTTTTAATGATGAAGTTGAAGAAAAAGTTGACTTAGTTGTTGTGGTTGAAAAAGCTGATGAAGTAAATTTAATTGATGATGTTGAAAAAGTTGATGAAGTTAATTTAATTAATGAAGTTGAAAAAGTTGATTTAGTTGGAGGTATTGACTTAATTGAAAAAGCGGTAGAGACTAATTTAGAAGAAGAAGTTGTTTTAGATATTGAAAATGAAGTTGTAAAAGTAGCAGAAACTTTAGAACCAAAACCATTTGTAAGTACTGATAAAATTGAATTTCACGATTTTAATATATTTGAAAATGAAAATGATTTTCAACTAGCAGATACAGAAGGAATGTTGGTTAGGTTTGTAAATAATGAGGAGTTTTTGCCAGATTTTGATGAAAGCAGTCTTTTTGCTGAAGATATTGAGATTGAAACAATTACTAAGTCGGTTTTACCAAATAATGAATTTAAACCGCACCCAATCCATGAAACTAATACAGCAAAAGAAATTGAAAAAGAAGCTGAAGATATTGTTGTAAATATTGATGTAGATAATATTGATTTAAAAGAAAATTCTGATGAAACAGATATAAAAAACAATGCTATTTCGTTAGAAAATTTGTTAATGAATAATGATGAAAATTCGGAAAATAGTATAGAAAATAGTTTTGAAAAAGATTCTGTTTTTGAAGCAATAAATAATTTAGAATTAAATAGCAATATTGATGAAGTTAATGATAAGTCGAATAATATTGAAGAATTAGTTCTAGAAGAAATTGTTCAAGCAGAAGAAGTTCAAGCAGAAGAAGTTCAAGCAGAAGAAGTTAAAGTTATTCAAGCAGAAATAACCACTAGTTTAGAAAAAGAAATTAGTAACAAAATAAATTCAAATGATTCCTTTACTTTATTAGATATAAATAATGAAGATGTAAATATTGAAACTTCAGATAATATTGTTGAAGGTGTTAATGAAAATCATAGCTTCATAGATTGGTTGAATTTAAACAAAAAAACCGATGAAAATACAGTAGAAAATGCCAATGAGGAAGCTAAGCTAAATAACGAAGACGATGAGTTTGTTGAAAACATTAAACAAATTATTAAATTAAAATCGAAGTTAAGTTTAGAAAAAGAAATTAGTGCTGAAATAAATGCTATATCAAATGCAAATCACATAATTGAACAATCAATTGATGATAATTTAATTCTTCCCAATGAAATTGTAAAAACGGATACCAACGAGCTTTCAATAAATGAATCAATTGAATCTTATTTGGCCGATTTAGATAATACTGATACAGAAACTGAAAACAATGAAAAAGAAAAAATTGATTTTGAGACTGAAAATAGTGTTGAAGAAACTGAATTAAAAGCAGAAGATGAAAAATTTATTATTGAACCAAATAACTATGAAATTCAATCAATTTTACCTGATTTTGAAGCACTAAAAAAAGAATTTATCCCTTATATAAAATTTGATAAAAAAGATGGACTTATTCCAAGTTATGAAGCTCCAGCTTTTGAACCTACATTTAAAAACACTTTTCCAGAAAGTAAAATAGAAATTCCTAAAGAAATATTAAATGATGATAAAGTTTCTGAAGATAAAAACGCTTTTGAAAATAATGAAACTGAAACTGTTTTTGTAAATGCTCCTATTAACGAATACGATTTTGAAAATTCATTTAACGAAGTTTATGAACCTATAAAACATAACTATAAAGTAACCTCAATAAAAGTTGAAATAACTGAAACTTTAATTGATGTAAAAAAACAACCTATAGAAACACACCAAAATGATGTGGAAAGTATTTTAGATAAATTTTTGAAAGAAAATCCAAGTATAACTCGTCCAAAATCGGAGTTTTTTGACCCATCAAACGTTGCAAAAATGAGTGTTGTTGAAAAAGATGAAATTGTAAGTGAAACACTAGCAGGAATTTACCTTAAACAAGGATTAATTAAAAAAGCAATTTCTACTTATGAAAAATTAAGTTTGATATATCCACATAAAATTACTTATTTCGCAGCCCTAATAAATCAACTCAAAACAGAACACAATATAAATTAAAACTATGTTATTTTTTTTAATCCTAATCATTATCGTTTGCGTACTACTTACTTTAGTAGTTTTAATTCAAAATCCTAAAGGTGGCGGAATTGCTGCTAATTTTTCAGCACCAAATCAAATAATGGGAGCCAACAGAAGTTCAGATGTAGTTGAAAAAGCTACTTGGATTTTAGCAATTGCTTTAATAGTTTTAAGTTTAAGTTCAAACTTTGCTCGTCCTTATGGCGAACAAGAAACAAATAGTGCTAACGAATTAAGATCGAAAGAAGGAATTGATGGAGCAACCGCTACGCCAATTGCACCATCAACTCCTAGTCAACAAGCTGCACCTTCATCAGATACACCTAGATAATAATTTATTATAAAAATATTAATCAAAACCCGTTTCATTTGTTTGAAGCGGGTTTTTTTTTATAAAAAAACTTTATCTTATTTAAAATATAATGAATTAATATTTAACTTTTAGAGGAGGTTTTATCTTCTAAATATTAATTGTTTTACCATTTATTTTGACCTTAATCATTCATATAAATACTTTGTAAAAAATTACATTTGACCAAAAATTAAATATAATTTAACATGCAAATTAATACAAACCACAAAGACGAATTTGTTTACCGACATAATTCTACAATGGGAAAAGATTCTGAAGAAATGCTTAAAACCATTGGTGTTAGCTCGGTTAATCAGTTGATAGAAGAAACAATTCCTGCGCATATTCGATTAAAAGAACGCATGAATTTGCCAGCAGCTTTAACCGAAATGGAGTTGTTGAGCATGTTAAGAGAAGTTTCAGAAAAAAACTTAATTTATAAAAACTTTATTGGCCAAGGATATTACGGAACTCATACTCCAAATGTTATTTTAAGAAATATTTTTGAAAATCCAAATTGGTATACCGCCTATACTCCTTACCAGCCAGAAATAGCGCAAGGTAGATTAGAAGCATTGTTGAACTACCAAACCATGATTGTTGATTTAACAGGAATGGAAATTGCAAATGCAAGTTTGTTAGATGAAGCAACCGCAGCAGCTGAAGCAATGCATTTATTACATGCCGAAGCAAATAACGAAAATGCACATAAGTTTTTTGTGTCTGAATTATGTTTCAAACAAACAATTGATGTATTAGTTACTCGTGCAGAGCCAACTGGAATAGAGATTGTAATTGGTAACCACGAAACTATTCAATTTGATAATACCTATTTCGGTGCAATAATTCAATATCCTGCAATTAATGGGGATGTAATTGATTATGCAGCATTTATGGCAAATGCCAAACAAAATAATGTATTAGTAACTGTTGCAGCCGATATTTTAAGTTTAACTTTACTAACTCCTCCAGGAGAGTGGGGAGCAGATGTAGTTGTTGGAACATCGCAACGTTTTGGCGTGCCAATGGGTTATGGTGGGCCGCATGCTGGTTTTTTTGCTACCAAAGATGCTTACAAACGACAAATGCCCGGTCGTTTAATTGGTGTTTCAATCGATAGTCAAGGAAATTCTGCATTACGTATGGCTTTACAAACTCGCGAACAGCATATTAAACGCGAAAAAGCAACATCAAATATTTGTACAGCACAAGTATTGTTGTCAATTATGGCTGGTATGTTTGGTGTTTACCACGGACCAAAAGGTTTAAAAGGAATTGCAAGCCGTGTGCATGGTTTGGCTAATGCTTTGGCAAATGGATTAAATGAAAATGGTTTAACAGTTACTAATAAAAATTATTTCGATACTTTAACTGTGGCAGTTGGTAATGCTGATGCTGCTATAGCAAATTGTGTAAAAGCTGAAATAAATATCAATAAATTAAACAATTCGCATGTTTCTATATCAATTGATGAAACGCATTCAGCAAAAGATATTATTGAATTGTTGAATTGTTTAACAGGAAAAACTATTGAGGTTTCTGTTTCAGAAACTATAAGTTTAAATGTTCCATCTAATTTAGCTCGCACAAGTAATTACATGACCCACCCGGTGTTTAATTCACACCACAGCGAGCATGAAATGTTGCGTTATATCAAACTTTTAGAAAGTAAAGATTTATCGCTTTGCGAAAGTATGATAGCGTTAGGAAGTTGCACAATGAAATTAAACGCAACTGCCGAAATGATTCCAGTTACTTATCCTGGTTTCAGTGTATTGCATCCTTTTATTCCTCGCAACCAAGCTACTGGTTACACTCAAATATTTAACGAGTTAACCGAATACTTAAAACAAGTAACAGGATTTGCAGGTATTTCGTTACAACCAAACGCAGGTGCCCAAGGCGAATATGCAGGTTTAATGACAATAAGAGAATACTTTAAAGCAAAAGGCGAAAGCCATAGAAATATTGCTTTAATACCGTCATCGGCACATGGTACAAACCCAGCAAGTGCTGTAATGGCTGGTATGAAAGTTATTGTTACCAAAACTTTAGAAAACGGATATATCGATATTGAAGACATTCGTGCTAAAGCAACTGAACACAAAGATAATTTAGCTTGTTTAATGGTTACTTACCCTTCAACTTTTGGTGTGTTCGAAGAAGGCATAATTGATATTTGCGATATTATTCACCAAAATGGTGGACAAGTATACATGGATGGTGCTAACATGAACGCGCAAGTTGGATTAACAAGTCCAGCAAATATTGGTGCTGATGTGTGCCATTTAAATTTACATAAAACATTCTGTATTCCTCATGGTGGTGGTGGTCCTGGAATGGGTCCAATTGGTGTAGGTGCACACTTAGTTCCATTTTTACCCGGACATGCAGTTGTTGATATGGAAGGTGGAAACCAAGCCATGCATGCAGTTAGTGCTGCTCCTTGGGGAAGTGCTTCTATCTTATTAATATCTTATGCTTATATAAGAATGATGGGAACTGAAGGATTAGAAAATGCTACTAAATATGCAATATTAAATGCAAATTATATAAAAGCACGTTTAGAAAAACACTACCAAATATTATATGTGGGCGCTAAAGGCCGTTGTGCTCACGAAATGATTTTAGATACTCGTGTGTTTAAGCAAGCATCAGGTGTGGAGGTTAGTGATATTGCTAAACGTTTAATGGATTACGGTTTTCATGCGCCAACTGTTTCGTTCCCTGTAGCTGGAACTATAATGATAGAGCCAACTGAAAGCGAAGCCAAACATGAACTTGACCGTTTTTGTGATGCAATGATTTCGATAAGAAACGAAGTATCTGAAATTGAAAATGGCACTGCCGATAAAACAGATAATGTATTGAAAAATGCGCCACATACAGCAAGTATGGTTACTGCCGATGATTGGAAACACAGTTACAGTCGTCAAAATGCAGCTTTCCCTTTGCCTTATGTTAAAGCAAATAAGTTTTGGCCAAGTGTAGGTAGAATTAACGATACCTATGGCGATAGAAACTTAATTTGTGCATGTTTACCAGTAGAAGCTTATGCCGAGCAAGCAAGCAATTAAATTGCTTATGGCTTTTAGCTGTTAGGTTTTTTCATAAAAAAAATCCCAATGACGATTAGTTATTGGGATTTTTTGTATTTAAAATACTATTCTTTACTCCGCATTTTTGTCACTTCGCATTCCGAACTTTTTACCCTTCCATCAAAGCTTCCACATGCTTCTTATTTGCTAATTGTCCGCAGGCTGCATCTATGTCTTTTCCTCTGCTTCTTCTAACAGTAGCTTTTACTCCATTTTTTTCTAGGTAAGCACAAAATTGGTCTATTTTAGTACTATCGGCCTTTTCAAACTGCCCATCTCCAGTTGGATTATACTCTATAATATTCACCTTTGCAGGCACTTTTTTGCAGAATTTTAGTAATAATTTTGCATCTTCAATACTTTCGTTAAAATCTTTAAAAGCTATGTATTCAAAGGTGATACGGCTTTTAGTTTTTGCATAAAAATGTTGCAATGCTTTACCAACCGCTTCTAAACTATTGCTTTCATTGATGGGCATTATTAGGTTGCGTTTTTCATCGCTTGCTGCATGCAGCGAAAGTGCCAAACGGAATTTAACATTGTCGTCCCCTAATTTTTCTATCATTTTGGCAATGCCAGCCGTACTTACCGTAATGCGTTCATTGCTCATGTTTAATCCTTCAGGCAAAGTAATTTTCTTAATGGCTGCCATTACATTGCTATAATTGAGTAATGGTTCGCCCATTCCCATAAACACAATATTGGTCAATGGTTTTCCGTAATGGTTATTGGCCCAATTTTTTATATGAACTACTTGGTCGTAAATTTCGGCTGGAGTTAAATTACGTTCCCGTTTCATGGTTCCTGTGGCACAAAACTTACAAGTTAAACTACAACCCACTTGACTACTCACACAAGCTGTCATTCTATCTTCGGCAGGAATTAAAACACCTTCTACCAAAAAACCATCGTGTAAACGAAAACTACTTTTTATAGTTCTATCTTCGCTTACTTGTTTATCTTGAACTTTAATATGATTAATGCAAAACTCTTCGTTTAATAAATTGCGTAATTCAATCGAAAGATTACTCATTTCATCAAAACTAGTTGCCGACTTTTTCCAAAGCCATTCATACACTTGCTGTCCTCTAAAAGCAGGCTGACTTTTTTTTACAAAAATGTCTTTTAATTCGTCAAGCGTAAGTTCGCGTATATCTATTTTGTTCAAAATTTTTATTTTATGATAAGTCGATTATTGCTAACTAAATTTAAATATTCAATCCTATCAAATTCAGTTAATAATTTTACCAAAATTTAAGGTTTTAATTTCACTATTTTATTGTCGCGTAGTACTACAAGCTCAGAGTTTTTTAATTTTTTAAATTCTAAAAGTCTTTCATAAACTTTTTCAAGACCTTTAATAATTTTATTTTTCTCTTCTATTTGAATTTCAATTGTTGTCATAGTAATTTTTTAAAATATTAAACTTCTCAGGATTTACAACATTAAGAAAACCATCTATTTGTTTGTCAGCTAAAAGTTCATGTTTACCTTCGGAATTATCAAAAATCAATGCTCCATCAACAATTGGAAGGTAAATATCAAATAAGTTTTTAATACCTTTTTTATATCTTCTCTCAATAATTTCAAATGCTATGTTATGTCCACCTTCTAAAACTCTTGTTTTTACTCGTTCATTAGCTAATTCAATACTTTGCAACCAAAAGAAAAGTAATGTAACTCGATATCCTTTTTCTTTAGCTTCAGTAATTTTATTTTTATAGCTTTTAGTTGACAATTTGGTTTCAAAAGCAAATATTTCGTTTTCAGAAAGCAATTCATTTATTCTTTTCAGCATTATCCTACCTGCTTCAATCGAAACTTTTTCAGGTTGAAAAGGTGAAAGTCCTTTTGCTATTTCATCGACATTTACAAACTCTTTACAATCCAAAATTTCAGGTAAAATAGTAAACGATGCTGTCGTTTTTCCAGCACCATTACATCCTGCAATTATGTATAATTTTTTGTCATCCATATTCGTAAATTTACGTTTTTACTTTGGGATATTTAGCTCCTTTTTTAGTTAATTTTTGTTATTGAACAAACCATTTAACCATTTTGTAAATCTTGTAAATTTGATATGTAGTATATAACCTAAATCTTATTTAATCTCTGCAATTACAGTTTTGCCACCTTTCACCACTTGGTTTAAAGCAACATTTATTTTAGCATCTAAAGGCAAATACAAGTCAACCCTTGAACCAAATTTAATAAAACCCATTTCAGCACCTTGCTCCGCTTGTTGACCTTCTTTTACATACCAAACTATGCGTTTAGCCAATGCACCTGCAACTTGGCGAAACAAAACAGAAACACCGTTTGTTTTTTCAATAACTGTTGTAGTACGTTCATTTTCAGTAGATGATTTTGGATGCCAAGCCACTAAATATAAACCAGGATGGTATTTAAAATATTTTACCAAACCACCAATTGGGTTACGGTTTACATGCACATTAAAAGGACTCATAAAAACAGAAACTTGAATTCTTTTTTCATTGTAATATTCCGTTTCCATTACTTCTTCTATCACCACTACTTTTCCATCAGCAGGGCAAATTACATGGTTTTCGTTTTGAGTAACTGTAACAGTAGGGTTTCTGAAAAATTGTAGAATGATGATTAAAAATACTATTGATAAAATTAAAATAATATTTATTAACCAGTTAATTTCTGTAAAACTGAAAGCGAAATTTAAAGCAAATAAACTTAACAGTGTAATTAATATAGTAGCTTTCCCTTCTTTATGTAACATTTTTTTGTTATTTATTAATCGGCAAATATAAATAAAGCTGTTTAATTGCCTACCGTTTTTTAAATATACATATATTAGTCACTTATCTCAATTTTATAATTTGTTTTTGGGCGTAACCCATTTGGCCCATTTCTAAGGCCATTACTAGCTAAAATGGGTCGGGCTATTCGCTCCAATCTTTTTTACAAAACACACAAAGCCAAAACAAAAAAAGGATTTCCGCTGCTATCCCTTACGCAACTTTTCAATTAAGAAGTATTAAGTATGAAAATTATAACTCGTATTAAATAACCCGAAACCAAAAACCCACAAACTATGAACTTCGAACTAAGAATTAAGAACTAAAAACAATGAACTATTTACAAAGAACTAAACTAAATCATTTTATAAAACAGTTAGGAACATTTTTTTGTATTTCTATTTAGACTAAATATAAATAGTCGAAAATTTAGTTTAAATTTGCAATCCAAAACTCAATAAAAAGTTTAAAAATGTCAGAAACACAAGAAGTTGATATAATTGATCAGGTAGTAAGCCAAGAATATAAATATGGATTTAGTACTGATATAGAAATGGAAACTGCTCCTATGGGGCTGAGCGAGGATATTGTTAGGTTTATTTCTTCAAAAAAAAATGAACCTGAATGGATGTTGGAATGGAGATTGAAAGCTTATCGTTATTGGTTAACTTTAGAAGAACCCGATTGGCAAAATTTTAATTTAAATCCAATCAATTACCAAGATATTATTTATTACGCTGCTCCAAAAGAAAAAATAAAATTAGATAGTTTAGATCAAGTAGATCCAGAATTATTAAAAACATTTGAAAAATTAGGAATTAGTTTATCAGAACAAAAACGTTTAACAGGAGTTGCAGTTGATGCAGTTTTTGATTCAGTTTCTATAGCCACCACTTTTAAAGACCAATTATACGAAAAAGGAGTTATTTTCTGCGCCATCAGTGAAGCATTGCATGAGCACCCAGAATTAGTAAAAAAATACATTGGCTCTGTGGTTCCTTACACCGATAATTATTTTTCGGCTTTAAACGCAGCTGTTTTTAGCGATGGAAGTTTTGTTTATATTCCAAAAGACGTTCGTTGCCCAATGGAATTGTCTACTTATTTCCGTATCAATGCTGAAAATACGGGTCAGTTTGAGCGTACTTTAATCATTGCAGACGATAACAGTTATGTTAGTTACTTAGAAGGTTGTACCGCTCCCATGCGCGATGAAAACCAATTGCACGCAGCTGTTGTGGAATTAATTGCAATGGAAAAAGCCGAAATTAAATACTCAACTGTTCAAAATTGGTATCCTGGTGATAAAGATGGAAAAGGTGGAATTTATAATTTTGTTACTAAGCGTGGAAGTTGTGAAGGTGCACACTCTAAAATTAGCTGGACACAAGTAGAAACTGGAAGTGCCATTACTTGGAAATACCCAAGTTGTATATTAAAAGGTGATTATTCAACTGGTGAGTTTTTTTCGGTTGCTGTAACTAATAACATGCAAGTTGCCGATACCGGAACCAAAATGATTCACATTGGTAAAAACACCAAAAGCAGAATTGTATCGAAAGGAATTTCAGCAGGAAAATCGCACAACACCTACCGTGGTTTAGTTAAAGTAAATAAAAAAGCTGAAAATGCCCGTAACCATACGCAATGCGATAGTATGTTAATAGGAAATAGGAGTGGAGCGCATACTTTTCCATACCTAGAAATAAGTAATAATACTGCTACAGTTGAACACGAAGCAAGTACTAGTAAGATTGGTGAAGATCAAATATTTTATTGCAACCAACGTGGTATTGGCACAGAAGAAGCCATCGGATTAATTGTAAACGGTTTCTGTAAAGAAGTACTGAACCAATTACCAATGGAATTTGCGGTAGAAGCACAGAAGCTATTAGCAGTAAGTTTAGAAGGAAGTGTCGGATAGTTTTGAGTTCTTAGTTCGAAGAACTTAGTTATGAGTAAAATTGAAAAGGTTGAAGATTTAATTTCATGGCAAAAATCAAAAGATTTAACTATTGAAATTTATAAAATTACCAAAAACAACGCTTTCTCAAAAGATTTTGGTCTTTGCAATCAAATACAAAGATCCGCAGTTTCAAATCCTTCAAATATTGCAGAAGGATTTGGAAGAGGAGGAAATAAAGAATTTCTTCAGTTTTTATCAATTGCAAAAGGCTCATTATATGAACTAAAAACTCAATTGATAATTGCTTTTGAAATAGGTTATAATGATGTTGAATATAGTAAATTAAAAAATGATTCAGAAGAAATTAGTAAATTAATTACTGGTTTTATGAATTATTTAAAACAATCAGAATTAAAAGGAATAAAGTATAAATAAGGTTCAGTTTTGTTCAACTAAGAACTAAAAACTAGAAAAAATATTAAATATAATAAATTAAAAAAGGTTTTGTTCTGTTCAACTAAGAACTAAGAACTAAGAACTAAGAACTACAACATGTTAAGTATAAAAAATCTAAAAGCAGAAATAGAAGGTAAAAAAATCCTAAATGGTTTAAACCTTGAAGTAAAAGCAGGCGAAGTGCATGCAATCATGGGACCAAATGGTGCAGGTAAAAGTACTTTATCGGCTGTATTGGCTGGCAGAGCTGATTACGAAGTTACAGAAGGAACTGTTGAATTTGAAGATAAAGATTTATTAGAATTAAGCCCAGAAGATAGAGCACGTGAAGGTGTGTTTTTGGCTTTTCAATACCCAATTGAAATACCAGGTGTGAGCAATACCAATTTTTTGAAAACGGCCATCAACGAAAAGCGCAAATACCAAGGTTTAGAACCAATGGAAGCTACTGACTTTTTGAAAATGATGCGCGAAAAAATTGCTATGGTTGAAATGGATAAATCGTTAACCAGTCGTTCATTGAACGAAGGTTTTAGTGGCGGTGAGAAAAAACGCAATGAAATTTTTCAAATGGCAATGTTGGAACCTAAATTAGGTATTTTAGATGAAACCGATTCAGGATTAGATATTGATGCTTTGCGTTTGGTATCGGAAGGGGTAAATAAATTGCGCAATAAAGAAAGAGCATTCATTGTTATTACGCATTACCAAAGGTTGTTAGATTATATAGTTCCAGATTTTGTGCATGTGTTATACAAAGGCCGCATTGTAAAAAGTGGCGATGCAAGCTTAGCCAAAGAATTAGAAGAAAAAGGCTACGATTGGATTAAACAAGAAGTAGAAGCTAATTCATAAAAATTCGAAATTTAAAATTCGAAGCACGAAATATTTTTTAATATTAAGTTGAGTATAGAATTTTAAGTCAAAAATTTATTTTAAAATGTTTCGGATTTCGTTATTCGAATTTAGAATTTATAGAGAAATAATGTTAATAGAAAATATAAAAGCAGAGTTTAATTTATACAAAAATCAAGCGGAGAAAAGTGATTTCTTTTTGAAGCGTGAAGAAGCTTTTGCTGAATTTGAAAAAGTTGGTTTTCCTACCACCAAAAACGAGGAATGGAAATACACCAACCTTAAAAATATTGTCAATCAATCGTTTCAATCAACTTGCGAAAGTACCATTGAAACAGAATTGATGTTATCGCACGCATTTTTAAAAGACCTTACTGCTAATAAATTGGTTTTTGTAAATGGTACTTTCCGCACTGAACTTTCAACCATAATTGAAACTGATAGCAGCATTGTTATTACTACTTTAGCTAAAGCCAAAACAGCTCATAGCGAATTATTTAACAAACATTTTGGCAAATATGCTCCCATTGAAGGACAAGGTTTAAATGCCATGAATACTGCTTTGTTAAGTGATGGTGCTTTTATATTTGTACCCAATAATAAAACATTAACCAATCCTGTTATCATAATCAATATTGCCGATTCAACCGATGTAAATGTATTGTGCCAACCCCGCAATTTAATTATTGTAGAAAAAAGTGCTTCGCTAACTTTGGTTGAAACTTTTTATGCCGTTGGTAATAACCCCTCATTTACCAATGCGGTTAATGAAGTTTATGCTAATGAAAATGCGCATATTGAACATTATAAAATTCAAAACCAAGAAGGTGAAAGTTACCACAATAATTTTACCCAAATTTTTCAAGAAGCAAATACCAATATTAACCACGTAACTTTAACATTAAGTGGTACTTTGGTGCGTAACAACTTACATTTTTTTATGAACGGACAAAACTGCAATAGTTTATTGTATGGTTTGTATATGCCACATGGAACAGAGTTAGTTGATAACCACACACGTGTTGACCATGCTTTCCCAAATTGCTTTAGTGATGAATTATACAAAGGCATTATGATGGATAAATCGGTGGCGGTATTTAATGGTAAAATCATGGTTCATTTAGATGCTCAAAAAACCAATGCATATCAACGTAACAAAAATATATTATTAAGCAATGAGGCAACGGTAAATACCAAACCCCAATTAGAAATTTTTGCTGATGATGTTAAATGTACACATGGCGCAACTATTGGTCAACTAGACGAAGAACCTATGTTTTACTTGAGAAGCAGAGGAATTCCGGCAGATGTAGCAAGAAAAATGCTGCTAAACGCATTTGCCGATGACATAGCTGAAAGAATTAAAATTCCAGCATTAGTAACACTTTTAGAAGAAGAAATAGAGAAGAAATTATAAGCCGCTGATTTCGCAGATTGTAATGATTAATTTAAAAAAAATAAATATCTAAAAAAGTATGTTAAAATTCGAAGAATCTTTCGAAATTTTTGAATCTCTTGAAAAATATCCATTCCAAGAAGAAACCTATAAATTGATTGGAGTTTGTATGGAAGTTCATAGAAATTTAGGGAAAGGCTTTTTAGAAGTAGTTTATAAAGATGCTTTACAATATGAGTTAAGGAAAGTGAATATTGAATTTGAACGTGAAAAAAAATTTGAAATAACTTATAAAGATATTATACTACCTCATTATTACATTGCTGATTTTTTGGCCTTTGGAAAAATAATAATAGAAGTGAAGGCACAAGAAAATGTGGCTGAAAATCATTATAAACAAGTAATAAATTATTTAGCAGTTTCAAAATTAAAATTAGGTCTGATTATTAATTTTGGAGAGGAATCATTGAAATTTAAAAGAGTTACTTTAACAAAATAATTTAATAAAATAAAAAATCATTTAAATCTGTGTAATCTGTGGCTCAAAATTTAGATATTATATCAATAAGAAATCAGTTTTCAATACTTCATCAAGAGGTTAATGGTAAGCCTTTGATTTATTTTGACAATGCCGCTACCACACAAAAACCACAAGCAGTTATTGATGCATTAGTTAAATATTATTCTCACGATAATGCAAACATTCACAGAGCTGCACATACCCTAGCTGCTCGTTCTACCGACATGTTTGAGGATACACGTAAAACCATTCAAGCATTTATAAATGCCAAAGAAATAGAAGAATGTATTTTTACAAAAGGTGTAACAGAAAGCATCAATTTAGTTGCACAAACTTGGGGAAGAAAATTTTTGCAAGCAGGCGATGAAGTAATCATTACAACCATGGAACACCACAGCAATATTGTTCCTTGGCAAATGATTTGTGAAGAAAAAGGTGCTATTTTAAAAGTTATTCCAATAAACGAAGCAGGCGAGGTATTGATGGAAGAGTATGAAAAATTACTTTCATCAAAAACCAAAATGGTGGCTTGTGTATGGGTGAGTAATGCTTTAGGAACCATTAATCCTGTGAAGGAAATAATAGAAAAAGCACATGCTGTAGGCGCTAAAGTTTTGTTAGATGGCGCACAAGCTTGTTCGCATTTAGAAGTTGATGTACAAGATTTAGATTGCGATTTTTTAGCCATTTCTTCCCATAAATTATATGGCCCAACCGGAGTTGGTGTTTTATATGGCAAACGTGAATTATTAGAAGCAATGCCGCCTTATCAAGGTGGAGGGGAAATGATAAAAGAAGTAAGTTTTGATAAAACTACTTACAATGAAATACCTTACAAATTTGAAGCAGGAACACCGAATATAGGCGATGTAATTGCCTTTAAATATGCTTTAGATTTTGTAAATGAAATTGGTAAAGAAAATATTTCCGCCCACGAAAACGAATTATTAAAACATTGTTTTAATGGTTTGGAAGAAATCAACAAATCCGTTGTCATGTCGAGCGGAGTAGAGACACAACCAATAACCCTTATCGGAACAGCGAAACAAAAAGTTTCTGTTCAATCATTTATCATTAACGGCATGCATCATTTTGATGCAGGCATGATGCTAGATGCCAAAGGAATTGCGGTAAGAACGGGTCATCATTGTACACAACCATTAATGAATCGTTTGTGTGTTGATGGAACCATCCGTGCTTCGTTTTCGGTTTACAATACTTTGGAAGAAGTAGATGTATTTTTGGAAGCAGTAAAGAAATTAGTAAAAAAATAGCCACAGATTGAACAGATTACACAGAAAAAAATTAAAAAAATCAGTGAAATAATTTCTAAATCAGTAACAAAAAAATACAGAAACAATCAGTGTAATCGGTGAAATCTGTGGCAAAATAAAAATGAAAACAATAACAGACATACAAAACGAAATCATAGAAAACTTTGAATTGTTTGATGGCGATATGGAAAGTATATTGTTTTACTTAATGGATTTAGGTAAAAAATTACCTGCCATGCCTGAAGCTCATAAAACAGAAGATTTTATAGTAAAAGGTTGTCAAAGCAAAGTGTGGGTTTATCCAAGTTTTATTGATGGTAAAGTAATTTTTGAAGCAGATAGCAATACCGAAATTACAAAAGGTTTGGTGAGTTTACTGGTTCAAGTTTGGAGCAATCAAACACCTGACGATATTTTAAGCAGTGAATTGTTTTTTATTGAAAAAATAGGCATGAGCCGCATGATTGGAAGCCAACGAAGCAATGGATTTAACAATATGATTAAACAAATAAAGATGTATGCATTAGCATATAAAAGCACTAGTATTTAAGCACGAATAAATAAATACGAAATTCGAAAAGTATTCAATTTTATTTTCGAATTTAGATGTTAGAATTTAGAATTTTAAAAATAATATGGAAGAAACAAATATAGAATTAAAGCCCCTTCGTACTTTTGTAGATGTGCAAAACGAGGCCATACAAGTTATTCAAACTGTGTACGATCCTGAAATTCCAGTAAATATTTATGAATTGGGGTTAATATACGAAGTAAATGTTTCAAACGAATTAAACATTGAAATTGTAATGAGTTTAACCTCTCCCTTTTGCCCAGCAGCGCAAAGCATGCCTGCCGAAATAAAAGAAAAGTTAAGTGCAATAGAAGGAGTAAAAGAAGTAGAAGTGCGTGTAACTTTTGATCCACCTTGGAGCCAAGACTTAATGAGCGAAGCAGCAAAATTACAATTGGGATTTTTGTAAATTGAAAAATATGGAAGCACTTTTCTTATTATTATTTTTTGCTCCGGTTATGGGTTATTTGGCTATTTGTAAAGGTCGTAACTTTTGGTTGTGGTTTTGGATTGGATTGTTTCTACCAGTAGTTTCGCTATTTATTTTATTTGCTTTAAAAGATAAACCAGTTATTATTAATCCAGATAACTTAGTAATTTATAAAAATAATGACAAAGTACTATTTAAGAAAATAGATTAAATATTTCTATTAAGATTTTTTCTTCTTTATTTGCAGTAACTAGAATTAAAATGAGTAATCAAACACTTCCGTTAATGGAACATTTTTACACCATTCAAGGAGAAGGTTTTCATACAGGAAAGGCTGCCTACTTTTTACGTTTAGGTGGTTGCGATGTAGGCTGTGTTTGGTGCGATGTAAAGGAAAGTTGGGATGCTAATAATCATCCTAAAGTTGATATTAACACCATGCTTCAATACATACAGGAAGCTAAAGCAGAAATGGCTGTAATAACTGGAGGTGAGCCACTTTTGCATAATTTATATGAACTTACCCAGCTGTTAAAATCAAATAATATTGAAACCAATATTGAAACGAGTGGTTCAAGTCCATTGAGTGGCAGTTGGGATTGGATTTGTGTTTCACCAAAAAAATTCAAAGAGCCATTAATGGAAGTAATTGAAAAAGCCAACGAACTAAAAATAGTGGTTTTTAATAAATCTGACTTTGAATGGGCTGAAAAATATGCAGCTCTAGTAAACCCTAATTGCAAACTTTATTTGCAACCCGAGTGGGATAAATCTAGCCAAATGCTTCCGCAGATTATTGATTATGTAAAACAAAATCCTAAATGGAAAATCAGTTTGCAAACACATAAGTTTATGAAAATACCATAATGTAAATTCGAAAAAATAAATTAGAAATTCGAATGATTCTAAACAAACTTCGAATTTATAATATTCTTAAATCAAAAATTTGTCTTATCAATAGGTGTAGTTACTGCAGCGTCCTGAAAATGGTTGACTAATTTAAGAGTTATTCACTCTGTTGGCAATAATACCTATTTTTTATTTTATAAAATAATGTTGACTTTCGAATTTCCTTTTAAACGGAATTGGGCTCTGA
>Ga0247844_1002624_pt1 | contig 28871 bp, 30 predicted proteins | sample LaCtaG_FD_192421 | JGI IMG/M metagenome (GOLD analysis project Ga0247844, IMG submission 192421) | Freshwater microbial communities from meromictic Lake La Cruz, Castile-La Mancha, Spain - LaCruzMarch201714.5m_1 | ecosystem: Environmental > Aquatic > Freshwater > Lake | place: Spain: Castile-La...
CCTTGAGTTCATGTAAAAGTTCAGATCGTTGTTCAGGAGTAAGAAAATCTTGCATTCATCAAGTTTAAGGTTTTTTAGACAGGCCGTGAAGGCCCTAACTGAAATTTAAATTGCGATGGGTATAATAGTTCTTAAGAAGATTCTTCCGATGTAACCTGGCCGCTAATTGCAACCATTCCCACTCTTCATGTTGATCAATATACTTGTTTGTTTTATAAGGTTTTTTCGGACAATTGGATTCAAATCCCCAGATGGATTCCCCCACATCATTTGTCCATAAACGAAATGATTTTCCATGCACGGGTAATAGAATTAAAAATGAGAGTGCCCATACAAACATGTTTCTTACTCTTGTTAAAAAAGATTAAGCCTTTATCTGCAATATCCCTACCAACAAGGAACGAATAAAACCAATCAGCAATTCCCGGCCTAAAGATCTGATCTTTAGAATAATCAACGAGTTCACTTGCTAGAATGGCGTACACCCACAGATCAGTAACTTCGCGGAATGTGTTTTATTTGGTTAAATGACTAAAAAATTGACAAAAATGAGGGTCTCAAACCACTTGGCATGCATTGTTAAAAAGATCTTCTTGATCGCTTTTAGGGGATCCTGGCAGGTTAGTAAGGGTCTCCTACATATTTCCAGAGTCGTTTTTTGACAAAATTGGGGACAAAAAATTGTAAAAAACGGGCCATGGATCGCATGCGAGCAAAACTTTTCATGCCCCATGGCCAGTGAGAGAGAAGGACATTGCTATCTAAAACTCGGAAAAAATAATCGAGAATAATGGCCAGAAGGATTAAGTCATCTAGTTGCCCAAAGACGGGGATCCAGTCGGGGATGAGATCGATGGGTGAGATGATTAAAGCAATCATTGCAAGAATCACTTTTTTGTCGCGAGAGGGAATACGCTCATCGTTTGCAGTGTTTTTTAAGAAGTCTTTTAGATCTGTAAAAAACTTAGAGATTACGAACATCTTTATTGCCTTTTGTGAGTTCTCGTAAAACTAAAGAGGTGGTGGCGAAAGCAAATGCTCCAGTGACAAAACTAGCAGACCCAAAGCCTTCTTCACAGTCCATGTTTTTTGCCAGTCCTGGGGGTTTATAAGTGAGGCAGCCATCGGCGGTAGGATAGACGGCGCGCTCATGGGACCAGACGGCCCATACATTGAAGTCACCTTCATTTTCTGTAGGAAAATCGAATTCTTGTCGCAGCTTTTTACGGATACGGGCCAGGAGTTTATCATTGGAAGAAGTAGACATGTCCGTAACTCGAATTTGAAGAGGATCAACTTTTCCGCCAGCGCCACCCATTACAATGAGAGGAATTTTGTTTTTGCGGCAATAATCTATGAGGTAACACTTGTTGGTGAAGTCATCGCAGGCATCAATGACAAAATCATAATGACGATCAAAGATGATGCTTAAATTTTTGGGACTGAAAAAGCATTGTTTGATTTCTACTTCGCTATAGGGGTTAATATCTAGGATTCGTTTTTTCATCACATCGACTTTAAACTGGCCCACAGTCGTGCTCGTGGCATGAACTTGGCGGTTAATATTAGTAACACAGACATCATCTAAATCAACGAGAGTTTGGTGATTCACACCTGATCGCGCAAACGATTCTGCGACCCATGAACCTACGCCACCGATTCCAATGACAAGGATCTTGGCATTTTTAATGGTATCCATGGCCTTGTGGCCAAAAAGTCGGCCGATGCCACCGAAACGTGCATAATAATCATCAGGATTGGACATAATTTCTCGCTAGTGTATTAATTTTGAGTTGTCCACAGGCGGCCAGAATATCGCTACCTTTTGTGCTTCTGAGCATAACTCGAAGTTTTTTCGCTACAAGTTTTTGACGGAAAAGATTGATAGCACTTGTTTCTGGACGTTGCCATTTGCAACCAGGAAAAGGATTAAAGGGAATAAGATTGATAATTGCCTTTCGGTGAGAGAGCAATTGATATAATTCCTCCACATGGCGATCAGACATATTAAAATCTTTAATCAAGAGATATTCAAAAGTGATGAACTGTTTGGGGAGTAAAGGAAGATCATCCAGTGCTTTAAGAACCTCACTTAATGTGAAACATTGATTTATAGGTATAAGCTCCGTGCGTTCATCTTCAAAAGGAGAGTGCAGAGAAAGAGCAAAATTGATTTGTGGAAAATCTTGAAGACTCTTAAGGCCTGGCAGATAACCAACAGTGGATAATGTCATTTGACGAAGGCCCAGATCAACTAATCGTGGATCATTAAAAATTTTTACGGCCTGCCTTAAGGCTTCTAAATTGTGCAGAGGTTCTCCTTGGCCCATAAAAACGAGACTGGGTTTAATCGCTTTAGGATTTTTTTCTAAAAGCCAATCAAAGGCGACTAAATACTGGCCTACGATTTCATGAGAATCAAGATGCCGTTTAAGGCCTTGAGTGGCAGTGTAACAAAAACTGCAATTCATGCCACAGCCCACCTGGGTAGAGAGGCAAATGGTAAAACGTTTGTGAAAGGGAATCAGAACTGTTTCTACATCCATGCCATCATGAAAACGCATTTGAAATTTAATTGTTCCATCATCGGACTCCAGAACTTGACTGATTTTCGGGAGTAGAAAATCAAATTCTGTTTTGAGTTTAGTCAGAAAAGCTGGGGCAATGTGGCGATTCCAGAGATTTTTGTTTTTATAAAGGCCATCGAGCCATACTTTAAGAATATGCGGGGACTGACCTTCATTTTGCAGGAAAGTTTCCCAGTCCAATGAAGAAAATGAATAAACAGATGTGCCCATAAACGTACTTGGCCTTGCCGAATGCTGAAAGGAATGTCATATTCTACATCATGTTTAAAACGATTGTCATGAGACTCATGATCTTAGGATTAGCTTTTAGTTGTTCGACTAAATCGAACCTGAAAAGACCCTTGAAATCACAGGATCCGTTAGATCCTAGGCCAAAATCTTCTCGGCCTCCTGTTAGGAGAGCTATCGCTATTTGGCACCTCTTATTTCCCGAAAAAGTACAACTACAACTACGAAAGATTGATAAAACGAAACTTAAAAAGACTGTTTCTCTTGATGAAATCACGGAATTTCAACTTACAAAGGGGCAGTGGCAAGTTGTCGGTTTTGTGATGGATGGGGTTGAGTATGAATCTCTAAACTCATCTCAACATTTTCTTTTTAGGCTTAAAGACCGCTCCCAAGTATATGCTGGAACCATGATTTTTCAGTGTCCAAAAGTGGGAGAAGAACATTTTGAGCGGCTCAAAAAGATGAAGTTTTTTAATCGTTATTATTTCAAATCTCATCATACACTTTGCGAAATGGTTGTTGGCAGTGATCTTGCCGGTGCTCGTGCGGCCAGCGAAGTGCTTGAAAGGCCATTTCCTAAACGTGTACTTTTAGGATTTTAGCATTCTATCGCCTCCGAATATGGTCTCTTTATAAGTCATTGTAACCGTTATTGATGGCACTCCTTTGTAAAGGATCTTTATCCCTCAATTTTTTAATTTAGTTCAAAACTCTAAATTGCAATTTATTTTGAGAAGAGTAACATGTTCTTAAGAAAGAAAAAAAGCCTTATCTTTTTTCGATTTTGTAGTTGCACGTTCTACCAAGTTGCACGTCAGTTGTTTCCAAAATCGAAAAAAACCGTAAAGTCTAAAAGCTCTACGCTCCTTTAGGAGTCTTGTCATGAAGACCAGAGTTTTAACCCTAGGACAACTATGTCTGCCTCTCGTATTTTGCTTAGCACTTACGAGTTGTAACAAAGATGATTATTACGAAAAAGAATTTTTAGATAGTCCTTATCAGCAACCTTCTGCCACAGGATCGGCAGAAAATGGTTCCCAAGGTGGGGAAGATGCTGGTGGAACCACTCAAGGTGGAGTGAGCGGAGGGGGAGTAGCTGGTGGTACAAGTGGAGGTACCACCGGTGGCGGGACTGTTGGTGGGACAACCACGGGTGGTACAACTTATGTTGATGAAACTGAAACGTTTCAGCAGGCCGCAAGTCAGACAAAAAAATTAGATATTGTTTGGATCATTGATAACTCAGGATCTATGGCAGATGAACAAGCTGCCTTAGGTGCAAACTTTAGCGCCTTCATTCAAGATTTCATGACAAAAAATGTTGATTTTAAAATGGCGATTACAACCACAGACACCACAGATGGCCAAAAAGGTGTGATGGTTTCAGGCAGTGATACAAAACTTACCTCCACTGCCGCAGCACTGAACGCTCAAGGTTTTCTTGATGATTTTAATGGCCTTATTAAAGTCGGTACTCGTGGTTCGGGAAATGAAAAAGGATTAGAAGCTTCTGAAGGATTTATGCAGCTTTATGGAAATTCCTTTTTAAGATCGGATGCTTATTTAGCAGTGGTCATTGTTTCCGACGAAGAGGATCAATCTCCAAGAACTCCCGCTGAATATAGTGATTACTTAAAGACATTTAAATCAGAAGCTGGACTGGTTAAGGTTTATACCATTGTAGATACAGGTCTTACCAACGTGGGTTCTGGTGGGATCACGACGGGATTCCAAAGATATGCTGATGCTTCTGTGAATACTGCCGGTACGGTTGGAAACATCCGTAATGATTTTTACCATGTCTTAACTGATATGGGAGAGTCGATCATTAACTTGCTTGATAGTTTTGCCTTGGCCTATGACCCGAATCCGAGCTCATTAAAAGTGTATGTGAATAATATCCTAAATAGTGATTACAGTTTTGATGCCTCGTCACGCTCGATTAAGTTTACTGCAGGGCACTTGCCTCCGGTGGGTGCACAAATAAAAGTTGAGTATCAACGGTAAAAGAAGGAGTTTATAGTGAAATTGACCTTTCTTGCACTTGCTCTCATGGCCGGAGTTACAAATGCTGCCATTGCAGGTGAAAAATCTTTGTACGATTTTTTGTGGCTTGATCCGGATAAAAAAGTTTATGTGCTTCAAAACAAGATCCATAAAAAGGAAAATACTTTTTATGCTGACGTGGGATTTTTGAGCAATTTTACTTCTAAATTCCAGGACACGAGAGGGTTTCAATTAAAGGCCGGCCACTTCTTTCACGAGGAGTGGGGAGTAGAGCTTTTTTATAACAAATACTCAAATCAAAACAACGATGATTACAGAAACGTGAGACTCATTAACCAGGCCGAACCTTTTATCCGAAGAATGGATTCAAGTTACGGAGCTTTGGGGATTTGGTCTCCGTTTTATGGGAAGATTAATACCTTTAACCAAATCATGTATTTTGATTGGTCATTCGGTGCAGGGATGGCAAGAGTGAACACGGAGAGTAATTTAAAAAACGTGAGGAACCCTACTCAAGATTCTAAATTTGAAAAGGAGTCACGTATGGGTGGAGTGGCCAAAACAAACATCAAACTGCATTTTAAAGAAAATATGCACATAGGTCTTGAGTACATGAACACGTATTATCGAGCTCCTGGACCAAAAAGCCCCAATGCGGATAAACTTAGAACCAATACTGATGTGATCTTAAGTGTTGGTTTCTCATTTTAAGGAAATGATGATGAAAAATATCATATTATCGTTTCTTGTCATGGGAAACGTATGGGCCCAAGAATTGAAACTGTCCCAAAAATTAGAAGAGAAAAAATATCATTTTTCTGCTTTAAACGAATTTTTTATGGAAACCTATAATCGCCCTATCATTAATGATGATGTGAATAGGCTTGAGCAGCTCCTGTTTTTTACTGGTATTGAGCTCTTAGATGATTATGAACCTTCGTTGTTAGAGAAGTATCCTACATCTTCGACTCGTTTTATTTTGGGCAGAAAGGCCATTAAAGATAACAAAAGTGACAAGGCCATTGCTTATTTCACTAAGATCCATCCTGATCACCGGTATTATCCAGAAGCTAAACTTTTGCAAGGGCAGATCTATGGGGCCTTAAATGATAAACGTGAAGCGGAAACAGTGGAGCAGTGTCTTAGAAGTGCGGAGAAAAATGAGACTCAAACTCCAACTGAAAAAATTAAAAGATACTACCGCATGGTTTATGAAATATGCCTGGTGAATAAGGCCCGCCATCTTTATCGTCAAAAAAATTATCAGAGTGCCATTGATGCTTACGATAAGATTCCAAAAGAGTCTTATAAGTGGCCATACATCATTTTAGAAAAGGCTTGGACCTTTTATCAGATGGGTGATTATAATCGCACTTTAGGGCTCCTAGTGACTTATAAGGCCCCACTTCTAGATACGTACTTTTTTCCTGAAGCGGAATATCTTGCGGCCTTGGCCTATTTTAAACTTTGTTTGTTTGAAGACAGTTCCATCATCATTGACCAGTATTATACATTTTATCGTCCTCGCTTTGAGGCATTGGAAAAAGTCCTGAGGCAGAATGTGAATTCTCAGAACTATTTTTATAATCTTATGTTTGGGCCTAAGATAGAACTAAAAGATCATGAGGACTTTGTTCACCATATTGTGACCCGGCTTAAAAAACAGATCCGTTTTAGTTTGGACTTTAATGCCATTCATAAACTTGATCAGGAGGCCAAACGTATCATTGATAATGAAAAACCAGAGGTGAGAAATAAACTTCTAGGGCATTTGGCCTCAGTCAGAGAAAATATGGTCAATAAGATCAATTACAATGCCAAGATGGATATCTTTAAATTTTTAGAGAGTGTGCCTTTTTATTCATCAGAGCTTTTTAAATTGAATCTGGAGATCATTTCTCGCAAAAAAGACCTTATTTATGGAAATAAAAAACTCATCGCTGACCGCGGCCGGGGAGATTATTCCAACGTGAAAAGATCCCGGTTTGAGCAGTTCTGGAAATTTCATGGAGCATTCTGGGCCGATGAGTTGGGTGACTATTCATTAGGTCTTAAATCAAACTGTGAAATCATTAAAAAAGAACTACCAGTTGAAGAGGAGGGCCTATGAGATTAGCTCTATTTTTACTCTGCTGGCATTTTGTATCAAATGGCCTTGCGGCAGAAAAAGAAAAAGTCATTTACGAATATAAAAAATACGAAAAATTTGATCTCGGAAATTTAGAAGTCCAGGGTCAGCTTATCGCACCCGGGGACATTTCCGTGAGAGAGAGGGATCGCAAACGTTTTGAATTAGATCTTTATTCCCGCGAAAACTTTGATGATTTTATAGCTAAAGACCTAGATTCGTTGAGATAAAAGTGCCTTTAAAATGGGCCACCTTTAATGGTGAAGGCACAGGATCTGGGCATAAGAAGGTAAGTGTTTTTAACTAGGGATAATTAACTTTATTCCCAACATTTGAGATTTTAGAAGAGTAGAATAAGAGAAGTTTCATCGATACATTTTCCCGAATAGCTGTTGCACGTACTATCAAGCTGCACGTAAGTTGAAAGCAAAATCGGGAAGGCATAACAAGACTTAATAGTCTGTTTCAGGGTTCACCATGAAACATTTAACATCATTAACTGTTTGGGTTACTCGTCTCGCTGCGCTCGGATATTCGATTCCCATTTACGCCTAAGAGAGTCTTATCGTTTTTTAAACGGTTATAATGACCAATTTTAGGAGAGGTATATGGAAGGAGTCGTAAAAGAAGTTGTCACGCAAGCTGTGACTCAAGTTGTGGTTCAAGAGAATTTTTTGCAATGGACAGCTCGCTTCATGAATGAAGGCGGGATCTTTATGTGGATCATTGCGGTTGTATGGTGTGTAGGAATTGCCATCGCCGTAGAAAGACTTAAAAACTACTTCAAGTATGATGTAGATGGAACAAGTCTCATGGGTAACATTAAGAAAAGTGTTATCGGAAATCAAGTGCAGGAGGCCATTCAGGCCTGCTCAGAGTCGCCAGCACTTTTAGCTTTTGTCATGAAGAATGGACTAAAACGTGCCAATCAGTCTAAAGAACAAATTCAAGACGCGCTGGAAGCGAGTATCTTGGAAGCCGTTCCAAAGATTGAAAAAAGACTTTCTTATTTAGCACTCGCTGCCAACCTCTCAACACTTTTGGGACTTTTAGGTACGATTCAAGGATTGATTCAATCGTTTGCTGCCGTTGCACAAGCGGAAGCTTCCCAGAAAGCACAACTCTTGGCCGAAGGTATTGCAGTTGCCATGAATACAACTGCATTAGGTTTGATCTCGGCGATTTCTATCATGGTGGTTCACGCTTTCCTCATGGCACGAGGGGAGAAGATGATCCAAGAAATCGAAGAAAATTCGGTGAAGCTCTTAGATCTTTTGGGCACCAAAAAGGCCGGTGTTACTCAAGACAATAAAGCTGCCTAAAAGAGGATTTTATGAAGGTTGGACGTAAACTTAAAAAACCTGAAAAACTGAATCTTGTCCCTATTTTGGATTCAGTTTTCATTTTTATTTTCTTCTTGCTCATGTCGGCCCAGTTTGTGGAAGTGTATGAGATAGGATCGTCTCTGCCACAGACCCTGGAGGTTCCGGACAAACAAGAAGATAAAGATCCTTTAAATCTCACATTGGAAGTGAGTAAAGAAGAAGTGATCGTTAGGACGGGATTCAAGACGAATCAGGGCCGTACCTTCGCTTCAACTGATAAAGAAAAAATGAGGGATTATCTTAAGGAACTTAAACGTCTGCATCCAAAAGAGAATACGATGATTCTTAAAGCAGATCCTAAATTGTCTTTCCAGTTTCTAGTGACGATTATTGACAGCACTCAGATGCCTAAGGACAGTAAGGAAAAGCTTTTTGAACAGATCGTTTTCGATAATCAAGGAGTGAAATAGTGAAAAAGAAATTTCATCGAAAACGGGACAGAGAAGGAATCGATGTGGACATCACATCTCTTTTGGATATTTTGACCATTCTTTTAGTGTTTTTACTTAAAAGTTATAATGCCTCGGATTTGAAGTTAGATCTAACAGGAAAGTTAGAGATGGCCGATTCAGATTCGCGCTATATGACAAGATATGCTCCGGTGGTGCAAATTAACAGAGAGTCAAAGGTGTTTGTGAACAATAAGGAAATTGGAAGGCTTCCGGCCTCCGGCGAAATGATCGTCCTCACAAGTATCCTTAAGACTGAAAAGTCAAAGATCGAAACTGATAATTTAAAAAAGGTTCACAAGACCAATCCTGATCTTGTGAACCTGGTTTTTGACAAAGACATGGATTATGCCGTCGTTCAAAGAGTCATGCACGACTCAGCACTGGCCGGGTATTCGCAGTTTAAATTTATTGTAAAAGGAAATTATTAAGCATGAAGGTTTTATATTTTCTTGTACTTTATTCAGGTCTCTCGCTCGGATCGACACAAATGGGAAGTCGTTGGTCAGAGCTCATGACCCTGGTTAACCAGGAGATGAAAATCTTAGAAAATGCTCGTAGAAAAGGGCCAGAACTTTATTACAGGATGCTTGAGCTTCATTCAGAAAAGTTGAAGCTGATTCATCAGAAAAATAACAAAGACTTTCTTGAGAAATCAAAAGTCACAAACGTTTCATCTCAAAAGGAGAGCTTCTTTTCCGAGAGCCGTGAGTACTATGCTAAAACGCGAGATTTTGGACTTAAGATCTTAAAAGATTATCCCACCACCAATCGCCGTGCAGAAGTGAAGTTTGCCATGGCCATTAACTCACGAGACTTTGCACGAGATAATATTACGGAACGTTATCTATTAGAGACCATCTCTTTGATTAACGATCCAGCTCATCCTCTACGTCACCATGCTGAAACGGCTTTGGCCGACTTCTATTATAATGAAAAGAAGTTTCATGATGCCATTAAGTACTATGAAAGAGTGATAAAAAAAACTCAGGATGAATGGCTGACTAAACATTTATTTAACATCAGCTGGTGTTATCTAAAGGTAAGAGAATTCAGTAAGGCCATCTCTTCAATCAAAGAAGCCTATTTTTTATCTAAAAAAGGCACATACGTAAATATCAAGGATCAGACTTTAGAAAATGTCGGATCCTTTTATGTGTATGCCGGAATTCCTCTCGAAGGGTTGGATTTTTATTTAAAAAATGAAAAAGATCCCCTGGCCTATCTTATGCCTATGGCAAGAAAAGCATGGGATAAAGGGCATGAAAAAGAAGCTGCCGTGATCCTGGATGAATCCCAGAAGATGGTGGATAATAATAATTGGAAACAATACCAAGAAGAGCTTTTCCATTATTATTTAGATTTTTACCGCCAGTACAACCGTTTCACAGATCATGAGAAAACCTCAAAACAATTAGTTGGTTTTTATCGAGCCGCTCAAGAAGAAAAAATGACTGTGGCCATGAAAGATGATGCCATTGAGAAGATGAGAAGTTTAGCTGGGTTTTTACAAGTTAAACTCATTAAAGATATGAAAGAAGACCAAGGTCAGTATGATGATAAAGAACTCAAACTTGTTTTAGGTTTTTTCACCCATTTAATTGAACTCGATCACACCCGTAAGGTAGAGTACTTCTACTTTAGAGCTGAAACATATTATTCAATCCGTCGTTTTAAAGATTCGGCCCCTGGATATGTTGAATCAGTGGTTGAAGCAAAATTGATAAAAAACGAAGATCATGCCAGAAAAGCTTTAAACTCTCTTTTGGCCTTGACCGGATTAGAAGTATTGCCAAAAGAAGAGAATAAAAAGTACCTCGTTTTTGCTTATTCAGAGCACCTTGAACTTTGGCCTCGTGATCCTATGAGTGAAAAAATCTATCCTAAACTGTTTGAAATTTACCGTGATGGTAAAGAAGACCTGCTGGGCATGACTCTTTTAAAAGTGTTTAACAAAAACTATCCAGAACACTTAAAGGCCCAACAGGTTCTTATGACAAAAATCTTAGATCAGTATATTGATAAAAAAGACACTGTGAAATTGGCCCATGCTGTTCAAGAATTTAAAGCAGGGTTTTTATCTCTATCAAAAGAAACCATTGAAAAAACAGAAATCGTTTTAGGGAACATTCTTTTTATTCAATATCAAGGCCTGGCCCAAAAAGGGGAGAAAAAAGAAGCTGCTCTAGGGTTTGAGGAAATCTATGGTAATAAACTTTATACCGATAAAGTGAAGTCTCAGTCGGCCTTTTTCGCTGCCATGACGTATCTTGAGTTAGGCAACACCGAAAAAAGTTTTGATTGGCTGAAAACGGCCTGGGCGAAGATGACTCCTGAAGAAAAACTTGAACGTCGGGATGAGCATCTTAAATTTGCTGAGAGAACTTATAAACTTCAGGATTTTGTGACTTCATATGATCTTTCATTGGATCTTCTTAAAGAATATTGTGCTCTTAAAGATAAAATCCAAGATCGTCTGTACCAAGTGGCCGTGATGACGGCATTAGTTGAAGATGAAACGGAAAAAGCAGAACTTGTGATCGATAAACACTCAAACTGCATTGGTAAGTCTTCTATTAATGAAGACTCACTTAACCAGGTTTATAATCACTATGAGAAGAAGGGCAATCTTTCAAAACTTAAAAAGTTTGTGAAAAAAAATGATGTTGAGCCATATAACACTCAGTACCGTCTCACTCTTCAAAAATGGTATTGGGAAAAATCGGACTCAAGTCTTAAGGCCCAGATCCTTAAAGAGTATAAAAACTTAAACCATGCCGAAACGCTGGTATGGTTAGATGAAGCAGAGAAGTTTTTGGCCGCTCAAAAACGTTTTGATCTTATGAGCGAGGCCCATATCTGGAATAAACAACTTTTTGATGGCATCCTTTTTAACCAATCACTTGAAACCTATCTTTTAGAGGTACAAAAATTTAAATCTGATTTTCAAGGGCTCACAGGTTCTCGCCAGTTGGATTTGGCCTTGATCTCAACAAAACTTCTGGCCGACATGTACGCCATGTCAGGTGAGAAGATTAAGGCCTTAAGTCCTGCCGGAATGGATCCACAGATGATTAAGGACTTTAAAGGGGCGATGAAACAAGTGGCCAGTCAGCTCATAGGAGCATCTGATCAATACCAAAAGAATCTCGATAAAGCGGTTAAGGATAAACAAAGTTTAACCTGGGGAGGCAGAAGTGTTGCCTCTGTTGAAAGTGTCGAAAACCCAGTCTTTTCATTTTGGACAGGGCTGACGATGGACAAGAGCAAGGAGTAGCTTATGAAAATTTTAATGACACTGGTTTTGAGTACCAGTCTTTTATCGTGTTCTTCGCAAAAAATCCAAAGAGCACAAGAGCCTGAATGGGATGCCATGGCCGATGAGTCTTATCTACGTTGGGGCAAAGAGCGCCTGAAAGAGAGTAAAGATCCAGTGGCCAATTGTTACCTGGGTAAGGCCCAAGAGACTCTAGATCTGTATAAAAAAGATTATTTAGAAAAAAGTAAGACACTTTATTACTGGTTACATATCGGGAACTGTTTTTATTCAAAAGAAGAATGGATCAAGGCCGAGTTTTTTTTCCGAATGACCTTAGAAGAAACAAAAGTCACACAAGTTAAGGCCATTGCTCTTAATAATCTGGCCCTCGTTCAGTTTAAACATGAACATTGGGAAAAAGGTAAAGAGTTATTAAGGGAGTCGATTAAACTTAATCAAAAGTTTAAGGTTCCCCGTTATAACTTATCCCAGTTGTTTTTGCAGTTTGGCCACTACGACCAGGCCATCAGTCTTTTAAATGATCAGGCCTTTAAAGGTCAAAAAGACTTTGATGTTATCTTCTCATTGGCCAACGCTTATTTGTACAAAGGTGAGTTAAATAAGGCCGCTCCTTATTTTGAGATGATTCCTCAGAATAAATTTCGCCGTGAAGATATGGCCGCCACTTATGCCCTTTATCTTATTCGTAAAGGGAATATCAAAGAGGCCACCATCGTGATGAACGATCGTGAAAAAAGTGGCATTCCTGAGATAAGTGCCATATCGAATAAGATTGAACAGATTCTCTCTCAAAGAATGAAAGAGGAGTAATAGATCATGAAGAACGCACTCATGCAGGGGCCATTTACACTAAAATGCCTCGATCAACGTTTTGTTGATGTTTTATCGCTCACAAAGAAAAAGATCCTGATTGGATCTCATGATTCTTGTGATTTTAAATTAAGTGATAAATCCATTTCTTCCTATCATGCTTTCATTCTGCTTAAAGGGGAAGAAGGTTTTATGGTCAAAGACCTCTACTCAGAAGGTGGGGTTTTTGTGAACGGTCGCCGGGTGGAAGAGTCATTCGTGGGCCCAGGGGATGTTTTAACCCTAGGGACACTGAGCTTTTCTGTGGAAACGATCGCTGGTGAGATTGAAATCCAGAATGCTGATCAAGATAAAATGACTGTCATCAATACTGAAAGCTTATTTGTGCTTCCTCCACGTGAAGGATTGGTCTTTATTGATGGTGAGTATTGTGACATCACTTTTAATGAGGAGGCATTCAAACCATTAAATGTGATGCCAGAAGTTTCCTTTAAAGGGGATTATGTTGAAATCAATGAAATGCAAGATGCCCTGGAACTCAGTCACGCGGTTAAGGATAAACGTCTGGAGATTTTGAGCTTCATGAACGGTCTCATGATGGATATAAGTTATCTGCCACTAAAAGATGGTGATTATTACATCGGTTCTCAAGTTAAATCGAAAAAAGATATCTTATTTCACACAGTGGAGAGATCTAAACTTTTTAGCATTCAAGAAGGTCAGTTAAAATTCACAGTGAATGCCCATGTTTCTCCTTCATCAGACTGGGATCAGCTAAAATTAAACGATGCCGTGTTTTTTACCCATGGGCAAGAGCAGATCTCCCTTCGATTAGTGGATCAGTCATTTTCTTGGAAAGGCATGCCACTATTTTATCGTGACCGTGCTTTTTTTAAACAAGGATCAAAAGTTTTTGCGGGGATGTTTGTTCCGATGCTTCTTTTATTGTTCATCTCTCTTCCCGTTAAAGAAGAGATCCCTGATGAGGTGGCCGTGATTTATAAACTACCTACACCTACTCAGAAACCTACTGAGTCTCAAGAAAAATCTGAAGTTAAAGCAGAAGAGCTCACTTCTAAAACTGAGAACACTGGTCACAAACAATCTGATCGGCCTGCTGATAAAGTTGAGTTTGCTCAAGCTTCACAGAATAAAAAAGTCGAGGCCAAGGCCACTGCTCCTGCTGCCGCCTCCGCCTCCGCTCAACCAGTTAAGACAGCTCCTGTGAAAGCTTATGAATTTAAAAGTTCTGTGGCCTTAAATGCCCTTGTTGGGGACGCTCCTAAGGTGAATACTGAAGGTTCAACTTCTAAGAGTGCCCTGAAAGATACAAACTTTAATGCAGGTTCATCTGATGATGGTCAATTAGTGGCCGGGGCCAATGTTGGGGTTTCAAAATTTAATGGATCAGACTCAAAAGGTTCGGGTTCAAATTCATACGGCTCACGTGGGCTTGCTTCTAAGGCCGGCTATGATTCATCTTATCTTGAGCCAAAAACAGTGGTCTTGGGATCAATGGATCCAGAACTTCTACGTAAGATCTTAAGAGAATACATCCCTCAGTTTCGTCACTGTTATCAACAGGAGCTTGTTGGGCAATCTGATAAAGTTCAAGGAGTGATAGATCTGAACTTCACCATCGGATCTGCGGGTAAAGTGTCTAAGTATAATATCAAGCTCAAAGATGCCCAGTTCTCTAATAAAGGAATTGGTTGCATGGGCCAGGTGCTTGGGCTTATCGATTTCCCAAAACCAAAAGGTGGAGGAGTGGTTGATGTCAGACAGCCACTTAACTTTTTTGCTGAGACAGAGAAAATTTAAGCAACTTTATGTTCATTGTGGCGCTGATGATTTTTCATGATCTTTTTTTGAATGTATTTTTCTATCTTTCTGACCATGTTGGCATCGGTTGAAAAACGGAATGATCCCTTTTTCCCATCAAATGATGTCCATTCAAGTTTGCCCCAAACAATGTATTGAGGAATGGTCATTTCAAATTGTGAAAGAGTATCGATATCCCAGTTAAGGAGGGGAGTCTTTTTAGAAAAAGTTGGCCAACGTCTAAGAAGTTTAATCTTATCATCATGGATTTCTAGTTTGTAACGTGGTCCGCAAAGCGTGTAGAAGATCATCGATTCTCCCATTTAATAGAGTCCTATCTTATCGTAGATAAGCTTAAAAACTTGGCCTTATTTAAAACATTTTATAACTCTTGTAGGATGCTCGTAGATTGATTCTGGGCCAAAAGGTTTTTGTTTCGAGGCAGGAAGTTCAGGTCTTGTAAAAGTATAAGGCGCTCAAAAATCCAGATCTTAAGGAAGTTATCTTTTTTTATTTGCACTCAGGCCTACAAATGGAGAAACATATTTAGAATATAAAAATCGAAAAGAAACATGATATGATCAATAAGGTATATTTTTTAAAAACCGGCATGGCCCTGTGCCAAAAAATCTATTTATGCATTTGCTCTGAGATTCTTTTGTAAAGAATTAGATTGTGGCGCGGGATTTCATGTAAGAATTTGTTAAATTGCAGCACCGTTTCTCTCGATAGATTTTGTCGGATATATACTAAATCTAGTTATAAAAGCGTCAAAAAAATGTCGACGACACTATATATAGTTTTTTTCCTTTCCAAAATTTCAAACAGACACTACGCTAGTTTTATGACAACCATTTGGACCACATCTTTGAAGGAGTTGGGGATTATGAGCATGGAGCCACTACTTACAAAAACTAACGAGCGTTTTGTTTTATTTCCGATCAAGCATCATGACATCTGGAATATGTATAAACAGGCCATGGCAAGCTTTTGGACTGCTGAAGAAATTGATTTGTATGCCGATTTGGATGATTGGAACTCTTTGAACGATCAAGAGCGCCACTACATTTCACATATCTTAGCGTTTTTCTCAGCTTCTGATGGCATCGTGAATGAGAATCTGGCCCTTCGTTTTTATAACGATGTTCAGATTCCTGAGGCCCGCTCTTTTTATGGTTTTCAGATTGCTATGGAAAATATCCACGCTGAGACTTATGGTCTTTTGATCGATACTTATATTAAAGATGAAGCTAAAAAAGATTACCTCTTTAAGGCCATCGACAATATCCCATGTATTAAGAAAAAAGCTGATTGGGCCATGAAGTGGATTTATGGCAATGAATCTTTTGCTGAAAGATTGATTGCTTTTGCTGCTATCGAAGGGATTTTCTTCTCAGGCGCATTTTGTTCAATCTTCTGGTTAAAGAAGAGAGGCCTTATGCCTGGATTAACTTTTTCAAACGAACTTATCTCCCGGGATGAAGGTCTTCACACGGACTTTGCTTGTCTTCTTTATAGAGACTACATCACGGATAAGCCTTCTGAGTCGCGCGTGCGTGAGCTCATCACAGAGGCTGTGGAATTTGAATGTGAATTCATCACAGAGGCCCTTCCTGTTTCTTTGATTGGAATGAACTCAGATATGATGAAAGAGTATGTGCGTTTTGTAGCGGATCGCCTGATGAGAACTTTAGGATACGGAGATATTTACAAGGCCCGTAACCCATTTGATTGGATGGAGCTTATATCCATGCAAGGAAAAACGAATTTTTTTGAAAGACGTGTTTCTGAGTACCAGAAGGCCGGAGTTGTAAATTCAACTAAAGAGCCAGCAGGGGCGCAGTTTACGTTTTCAACGGATATGGATTTTTAAGGAGTAAGAAATGTTTGTTATTACACGCTCAGCTAAGAGAGAGCCCGTTCAGTTTGATAAAATTACCCATCGTATTTCTCAATTGACGTACGGTTTGGATAAAAATGTCGATTCCATGCAAATCGCAAAAAGAACCATCAATGGGCTTTTTGATGGGATCACGACGGAGGAATTAGATAACTTATCGGCAGAGGTTTCTGCTTATATGACTTCAGTTCATCCTGATTACGCCCGTCTTGCGGGAAGAATTGCCGTGGCAAACCTTCACCGTCAGACTTCAGATTCTTTTTTAGAAACTTTTGAGAAGCTTTATCATTTTAAAAATGAATTCTCAGGCGAAAAACAACCTTTGATCTCGGAAGAGATTATGGCCTTTGCTCGCGAGCACAGAGATAGAATCTCTACTGAGATCGCTTACTCTCGTGACTTTGAATTTGATTATTTTGGATTTAAAACTCTTGAGAGATCTTATCTTTTAAAGGTGAATGGTAAAATTGTTGAACGTCCTCAGCATTTATTTATGCGAGTTGCTTTAGGAGTACAGATTGGAAACATTGAAGAAGCTATCAAAACTTATCACCTTATTTCCGAGGGTTGGTTTACTCATGCTTCTCCGACTTTATTCAACGCCGGAACGAATAAGGCTCAAATGTCGTCATGCTTCCTGGTAGCCATGAAAGATGATTCCATCGATGGAATCTATGAAACACTCAAGCAGTGTGCTCTTATCTCTCAGGCCGCAGGTGGTATTGGTTTATCTATTCATAATATTCGCGCTAAGGGTTCTTTCATTAAAGGAACTAACGGAACATCAAATGGTATCGTTCCGATGCTTCGAGTGTTTAACGATACGGCCCGATATGTTGATCAGGGCGGCGGTAAACGTAAAGGTGCTTTCGCAATCTACCTAGAACCATGGCATGCTGATATTGAAGATTTTCTGGATCTTAAAAAGAACCACGGTAAAGATGAAATGCGTGCCCGTGATCTTTTTTATGCTCTGTGGATCAATGATCTTTTCATGAAACGTGTGGAAACAGATGCTGATTGGTCACTCATGTGCCCGAACAAGTCTCCAGGTCTTGCTGATTGTCATGGTAAAGAGTTTGAAGCTCTGTACGAAAAATATGAAAAAGAAGGCCGCGCTTTAAGAACTGTGAAGGCCCGTGACCTTTGGTATAAAATCATCAACTCTCAAATTGAAACTGGTTCTCCATTCATGCTCTATAAAGATGCTGCGAATGCAAAATCAAATCAAAAGAACTTAGGGACCATCAAGTCATCAAACCTTTGCACCGAGATCATCCAGTATACTTCTGAGAAAGAAATTGCTGTTTGTAACTTAGCTTCCATTGCTTTGCCGATGTTTGTTAAAGATGGCACTTTTGATCACAAAAAACTTTTTGATGTGACTTACCAAGTAACAAGAAACTTAAACCGCATCATCGACCTTAACTACTATCCAGTAGAAGAAGCTCGTTATTCCAACATGAAAAACCGTCCTATCGGGATTGGTGTTCAAGGTTTAGCGGATGCTTTTTTTAAGATGCGTCTTCCTTTTGAATCAGAAGGGGCACGTAAGGCCAATAAAGAAATTTTTGAAACGATTTATTTTGCTTCACTACAAGCTTCAGCGGATCTGGCCCGTGAACATGGTCACTATGAATCTTATCCGGGTTCTCCGATCTCAGAAGGCATTCTTCAGCACGACATGTGGGGTGTAAAAACTTCAGATCGTTGGGACTGGAAAGCTCTACGCGCCCAGATCAAACAAACCGGTGTTCGTAACTCACTTCTCATGGCCCCAATGCCTACGGCCTCAACCTCGCAGATCCTTGGAAATAACGAGTGTATTGAGCCCATCACTTCAAACATCTACACTCGTCGAGTTCTTTCTGGAGAGTTCGCAGTTGTGAATAAACATTTGGTACGTGACCTCATGGCCATTAACCTTTGGAATGAAGAGATGAAGGATAGAATCATTGGTCACAATGGTTCAGTTCAGTACATCCCAGAAATTCCTCAGGACCTAAAAGATCTTTATAAGACCGTTTGGGAAATTAAACAGAAATCAATCCTTGAGATGGCCGCTGACCGCGGTGCTTTCATCGATCAGTCTCAAAGTTTAAACATCCACATGGAAGACACTAACTTTGGTAAACTTTCTTCGCTTCACTTTGCTGCTTGGAAACTTGGACTTAAGACAGGCATGTACTACTTAAGAACTCGTCCGGCCGTGGATGCCATTAAGTTCACCATCAAAGAGGCCAATAAGCCGGCCCAGGTTCAAGTTCAGATTCCTGTGATGGAAATGCCACTTCCAACAATTGAGCAACAACAGGCCGCTATGGTTTGCTCTCTGGATAATCCAGATGAGTGCGTGAGCTGCGGAAGTTAATTATTTTTTTAAAATGGCCCTCTTCGGAGGGCCTTTTTTTTATCTAGTTACTTTGGTGTTGCTGCTGCTGTTGATAGAATCCATGCCCAATGGTTACGCTGTATACACCACATTTTTCCGAAGTATAAAAGGGATCATGTTTTTCAAGAATTTTAGTAAGATCTTTTAACGTCATCAATTCATCAAAATAGTTTTTCTCTACGGATTGAAGATAAAGGACCACTGGAACCCAGTATTGAGACATCTGCTGTTTGGCACATTCTTGCTCACGCAGCAGACCTTCTGCCCTACATTGGGCAGTGGTGTCAGTCGAAAATATTGAACGAGGATGGCGAGTGATCTTCTTTAAGACCATTTGTTCCCATTCTGAAAATAATGGCCGATTCTCTCCGTAATGAATCTCAAAACTACGAATGCTTTCAAGTTCAAAAAAGAACTGATGTGATCGATCTATTTTGTCGCAGATAATTGCCACGGTAACGTCGTTTGAAACAATGCTGTTTTTATCTGAATCAAAAAAAGTATACGCAGACGCCCGCATGGAAATAAGGGCCATAATCATCAAACACAAATTTTTCATAAATGCTCCATCTTGTTAATAATGGAGGCACTATAAAGGTTCTAGGAAAAATAAGAAGGGCCTAGAGACAAATGTGTTCAGGGACGTTCAAGGAGGCCTTAAAGAATGAACTTTTTATGGTTTAACGAATTTTAGAGTCATACGATCACTCTCCCCAATATCCTCATACTTATCCCTGTCCTTCTCACCCAATCGATAAATAGGCGGAAGCGTCCATACCCCTTGAGGATAATCGGCCGTATCCTTAGGATTGGCATTGATTTGAGATTTTCCCACAAACCTAAAACCTGCTTTTTGAGCAAGACCTATAACAGCTTTTTCCGTCATATAACCACTCATACGCTGATTCTTTTTGTCTTCAGCAATTCGGTGTTGAACCACTCCTAAGCTCCCACCTGGTTTGAGCACATCATAAAAAAACTTAAACGATTCATCTGTAGTATTTGTGGCCACCCAGTTATGCACACTACTAAAAGTGATCACGAGATCCGCAAAGGCCAATTTTATTTTATTTCTTTCATTTAAAGGCTCAAAAGGAATGATTCTCGTTTTGGCCTGAACGGCCTGGTAACGAAGTAAAATATCTTGCAGTTTTTTTTCATTTTCAATTAAGAAAGCCGAAGGATTGGAAGGGAGGCGAGGCACAGCGATAATGTATTGCCCTTGAGCTGCGAGATAGGGAGCAAGGATCTCAGAGTAATAACCCGCCCCTGGTGATATTTCGATGACTGTCATCGTGGGTTTAATACCAAAAAAATCTAATGTTTTTTTAGGATGTTGATACTTATCACGCTCTTCGTTCTCAGTTGAGCGCTCCGAAGAATCGATGGCCTCCGCCAAACTATCAGGAAGGGGTGCCTCACCTTTTTTTAAATGAGTACAAGAAAAGAATATAAAAGAAAGAAAGAGGGGAAAGAGTGCCTTCATGGGAAATATCCTTTTTCATAGGCCAGTGGCCCATCAAGGGTAACATGAATTTTCATAAAATAAAAAGGCCCTCTTTCGAGGGCCATCAAAACGCTTAAGAAGTGGTGCGAAATATTTTAGTAAAGCCAGACCAGATCACAATTAAAAAAGAAATAAACTTGGTCGGCCACAAAACTACGGTTCACAGGAACCATCATCATAGGTGCCGTTTTGCCTTCATTCACAAGATCGTTAGTTGAGATCAAAAATTCATCATTAACCACGCCATCGCGCTGAAACATCAAATTAATACCTTTAACTGTATCGCCATGAAAACCAGTACGAATGGAGCGAAATAAAAGTTTATTACTAACAGTATCAACGATGGTCATAGAGAATTTTTTCTGACCAATCAAGGCCAAACCGTTAAAATGAGCATTGATATTAGTAACGCTGCTTTTTTTAATCATTTGTTCAATACAAGCATCATCGTCATTTCTACAAACTCTTTCAATCTCTGGGTACGTGCGAGACTCCAAACGGGCCTTATTGGCCACCCATGCACCATGGCAGCTGATGTTTTCTAAACGCCCTTCTACCCCGTTAATATTAGGAATGACTTGGGCCGAAACACTAAGGCAAGAAAGGATGAGAATAAACAATACGATCAACTGAGACATGCGTTTTCCTTTGATAAAACTTTGTTGATTTTTAAGACAGAATAACCAATAGGTATATACCTCTTACCAAGAAAGTAATTTTTATAGTCGGACCAGCGATTTTGACCCATAGGCGCCAAAGTATAATGACATTTTTTATGAAGTGCCAGTAACTTTTTGGTAAAAGTTGTTTATCAGTCGTTTACAAGGACTGAAACTGGACCCATCGAAAATACGATAGAATAGGGCACCTTTTTGAGAAAAACACATGTATCTTTCTCAAGTTCATTTGCTTTGACTTGGGCCTGGTGAATGATCTCTTCGCCTTCATTTTTTTAGTTTTATCGATCACCCATTGTTTTTTTATTTCAGGAATTTTTTTACAAATTTATGTTGATAAATAACCCCTTGAGAAGCTTTTATCGAGGCAATTACTGATGAGATCATCCAGTACAGTCCGACAACAAAAACAATCGCATAACTCATCCCCAAGCCTATGGCCAGAACGAAGGGATCTGAAATAACGAACTTATAAATAATTCCTGTGATGAGCGAAATGATCATCGCTCCGAGATATATGAGGATACAAGTAATAACCAGATTCGTGGCCGATTTGCCATGTTGATCAAGAACAGTAGAATCATTTTTCTTAATCTGCCAAAAAAGAACAGGGGCAAAAAAGCCTAAGAGAGGAATAATAAATCCAAGAAAAAATGAAAGGTGAATAAAAATCGCCCAGTTTTTTTCTGATTCTGAATTGTTCATGAAATTCCTTAATGAAGGTTCGGGGAAGCTCGATGTTTTGAAGCTACTGCCTTTGGGCCTTCACGTCCTGATTTAATTCCGTTTTTATTTTCTGCTGAATTTCTTTAATGTCTCTAAAAAGAGAATGATTGATCTCTTTCCCAGACTGCTCCAATTCATCAACCGTATTTAAACAGGCGAGGAGCTCTTTTTTGTAGTCCAGAGTAGAATCAGGCCCCACTTTCAATATGTCAAAGAAGCGAGATGGAGTATAAAAGTCACATCCGTTGGCCGCCATAACATAAAAATCTTGCAAGGCCTCTCCAAGAGAGCGGGGAGGTTTTATTTCTGGAAATGTATTGTCGGGACTATTTCTTTGAGCGATGTATTTTTTTAAATGAGAAGAAGAGAGATTAAAAACGTAAGAAGTCTTAGATCCCTTTGTGAGAACATCAGGCGGAAGTTTAATTTTTGAAACGAGCTTCGCTCCTCCTGGTCCGAGAGCTGTATCCCCATTAAGCATCATTTCAAACCCATCTTTGCCAGCATCAAAGATGAAGCCTTCGGATTTTTGATCTAAACAACTAACCATAATTTTGACTATGGAGTCGTCACTGAAGGCAGGTCGAATACAAAGTAAAAGCAAGATGAAGTATTTCATAAAATTCTCTTTTAAAGTTTATCGGTCTGTTTTCTCTAAAACCTAATGAAAAAACCTGATATCGTTTTGACTTGGTTCCTACCTCTTGAGTTCTTATCTTTTTAATCAAGTTTTTTAAGTGACTGATTTTTTATTAGCAAAACGAAAGTTGAAGGATACATGCTTCAACAGCCTCATCCAAAGCTGCCGGCCAATCGAAAGGAAATTGGACTTCGGCCTAATCGAAAAGACTGATTAACTGACCACCGATTCAGTGGTTGAATATTAAGACAAAGCATTTGTAAGGGCCAAGAGTCATCTTGGGCCTTTGAGTATTTAGGTAAAAGAAATCCAATCACGACGTCCCTTAAAACCATTTGTCATGTTTCTATAGATTCAGAGAGGTATTGATTGACGTACCATTTCTTGAACGTATTTAAAGAGAGGATCCGATATTCGAGATGGGTTTTAAACATTTAAATTTATAATGTAGTTGCGTTACAGCTTATCAAACTCTCATAAAAGAAGTCTCTGAAGCTATACTTCCACTTGTGTAATAGATGCAGAGGCTTAACAAAGAATAAAATCAGAAATTTTTAAAAGGACTTTAAGTTATGAAATTTATCATAATTTAATGACAAAACTTTTCCGTCTTGAATCTTAAAAATATCTTCAAAGTATTGATCGAAGACAACATCATCAGCGACGTACATACAATTGGCATGAATAGTCTGCGAAAATGTGGAGTCATAACCAATAACAGACATGCCGATTTCTATATTTTGATTTTTAAGATCTTCGAGTGTTAAATTATATAAAGGGCTCGTCTGATCAATCACATGCATCACACTCCATGACAATGCAAAAAACAAACTTGAATTTCTCACCAAATTCAAATCCACCTGACGCCGAATTGTTTGTCCTTCAACCGTCGTAAAACTTTGAAGAACGACCATCCGGGCCTGGGCCTCAACAATCTGATTGGCCCGTAAATTCCCCATCCGTAACATCAGCATTCGTTTTCCATCATAGTTGTTAATTAAAACATTTTTAGAAAAAACAATACGAGCACTGGGACGAGAAAACTTAGCAAAAATAAGTCCAGTCAAAAGAGCTGTAACAAAAACTGATAGAACTGATTGAATGATGACTATGGAGTGGGCCCAGTCAGAATGAGGAGAGAAGGCCCCATAACCAACGGTGGAAAATGTCTGAACACTAAAGGCAAAAGCTTGCCAAAAAGAATGATCTGTTCCTGTAATGGATCCTGGAAAAACCCAGTAACAAAAAGCAAAAAAGGAGTTAAACACCAGGAAAAGAAGTAAGTAACTTAAAAAAAACTTGCTCCAGCTAAAACTTAATAGACTATGATAAAGATCTTCAGTCCATTTCGTTTGAGTACCTATTTTTTTTATATCTTTAAATCTTTGCTCAGTTGTTTGCATAAACTTAAAACTACGACACTTGCCAAAAGGTGTCACCTACCATTTAATTCTAATAATTAACTCAAGCTCTTCAGGATTGACCAAAATGCTTCAAGGCCACACTCACTGGGCCCGACATAGAATAAACTTTCGTTATATGATTTTTGAAATCACATGTGGCCCAGAAATTTAAACTGAAAAGGGTAAGAAAGATGTTTATCCATAAGCTGATTGGCCTTGGCCTGTTGATCTCTTAATATCCCAAACCTATACTTTATCCATGAATCGAATTAGCTCATTTTTTTTTGGAATCTTCTTGTTGTTTCCGTTCGCAGCCATTTCAATGGATTGTCCTAGGAATGGTTCAGTTGAAGACTACTTTGTCACATTGATAGACCAGTTGGACATCATCGACGATAAATCTGGCCCAATAACCACGCCTATCCCTCTCAAAAAGAATACCAAATAAGTATATTGAGGTACCGGACTTCGGAGAGACCGGAATTAAAGATTCTGTTACGATGGTAGGCTATGGCATAGTCAATAAAGAAGACATATCTGATTTTGGAGTTAAACGAATGGGGTTTCAGCAGGCCACTCAATTAAGTTTCGATAAGAACATCTTAGTTTTTGAAGCACAAGATGGAGCGAGGGCAAATCAAACATATCTCGAATGGCCAAAAGATGATAACGGTTTTTTTATTGCGAATGCAAATCATGGCGATTCTGGCGGTCCTGTGTTTCTTGGGAGAGACCTATCTAAGCAGAAAATCGTTGGTATAATGGTCGATCACGTATCTGGAATTTCCCTGGGTGGAATCAAAGAATTTCTCAGACTATATCTCTAAAACTCAATCTAGCTCCAGTTCACAATCTCGAAAAATTTCGAGTTAGATATTTATCTCATTCAAAAATGAAATTTGTGGCGCTTCCCATATTATAAATATTGCAGTGCCATCTTTAGGGAAGTTACGTTCTTCTATTTTTATAAAGGGAGAATAACTTATGCAATTTCCTGTCGAGACAATAGAGGCGATGATTTACACCATCAGAGGGCATAGAGTGATGCTTGATAGTGATCTGGCAAAACTTTATGGAGTAGTGACGAAAGTCCTTAACCAAACAGTGAAGAGAAATTTAAAACGTTTTCCAAACGACTTTATGTTTAAACTTACTTCAGATGAGTACTTATTTTTGAAGTCACAAATTGTGACTTCAAAAATAGGAAGTGGTGGCAAGCAAAAGCAACCACTTGTTTTTACAGAAAATGGAGTGGCCATGTTATCAGGGTTACTTAATAGTGATAGGGCCATAAACGTCAATATCGCTATAATGCGAACATTCACGAAACTCAGAAGCTTTTTGTCCATGGATTCTTCTCTAAAAGGTGATATTGGCCAGCTTAAGAAAGACACAAACTATCTTTTTAAAATTGTTTTTGAAAGGCTTGATGATTTAGAAGATGGCCTACCTGAACACCCAAAAGATCGAAAAAGAATTGGTCTTAAAGGGAATATAAAATCCTAAGTATCGATCTTAAACTTGCTCACTTTAGCCAAGATTTCATGACAAACCCCGGATTCTGGGGTTTGTCATTTTTAAGCGAAGAAGACTGACTCAAACAACCAATTTTAATCATTAGTTTGGCTTGTGTAAGCTTTCCTAGGCCAGCAGATGAATGTTACTGTATGTAGATGAGAAAGACCCAATTTGCCACCTTTGCTTTCATTTTCATCTTTTCCATCTCCGGCGTATTGGCTAAAGAAGTGGCTTTAACTTTCGACGATGCTCCAAACGCATCCACCTTACATTTCAAATCGTCCCATCGCACAAGCGAGCTAATCCGCAAACTAAAAGTGTCTAATGTTTCCTCGGCCATGATTTTTGCCAATGCTTGCAAAGGTATAAACACTGCAAGGACACTGGCACAGCTTAAAAGCTATCGTGATAACGGTCATATAATCGCTAATCATACTTGTAGCCATCACAGGCTGGATAAAGTTGGATTCAGCACTTTTTCAGAGGATGCACTAAAGGGAGATAAACTTCTTAAGCCACTAATCGAGGGTGAGAGATTTTTTAGATTTCCATATCTGAACGAAGGCACTGACCCAGAGCTTCGAAATAAAATGCGGGATTGGCTTAAACGACATGAATACCGCAATGGCATTATTTCTGGAGACAATGAGGATCCGACTTTTTCTGCAAAAATCAACGAAGCGAAAGTGCTCGGGAAAGAAATCAATTATGATGCCGTAAAGGAGCTTTTCCTTGAACACATTTTAGGATCTTTGGAGTGTAACGATAAACTTGCTATTAAGTACCTCGGCCGTTCACCCAAGCATGTACTGCTACTCCATGAAGCTGATGCTACTGTGATGTTTATCGATTCGTTAGTCGATAAGCTGCGAAGCCGGGGATGGAAAATCATCAATCCCATAGATGCTTATACTGATGATCTTTATACAGAAACTCCTCAGAATACCTATTCAGGGTTTGGCATCATTTCTCAAGTGGTGTTTGAAAAAACAGGCAAAAAGAGTGTTTGTTACGATTATCCAAGTATGTTGAAGAAGTTAAATTATGTTTTGGGTCTGGAGAAAAAATCAAATTAATTCTAGCTTCAACCCACTTTTGATCACAAATAATAGACTCCATATGATTCGTCCTTAAGGACAACTGTGATACACGAATGCAGTCTTTTTTCCAAAAATGAAATTTTTGCATCTTGTCTGCCTGTAAAAGTTGCGAAGAACTTTGGCTAAAGTTACTTTTTCCTGTTTTCACAATAAGGAGAAAGACATGCAGTTTCCCATCGAAAAAATTGAAGCCATGATTTACACCATCCGAGATCAACGTGTGATGCTAGATAGTGATCTTGCGAGGCTTTATGGTGTTGAGACAAAGCGCTTAAATGAGCAGGTGAAAAGAAACTTAGAAAGGTTCCCCGATGACTTTTTGATTGTGCCTAATTTCAGCGAGTTGGCAGAGCTAAGGTCGCAATTTGCGACCTTAGGAAATCTAACTCTTGATAATCAGGTTTTTAAGTATACGCCGTATCTTTTCACTGAAAACGGTGTGGCCATGCTGTCAAGCATCTTGAAAAGTAAGCAAGCAATTCAAGTGAACATTACTATTATGCGTACATTCACAAAATTGAGAAGTTTTCTTAGTATGGGAAACTCTATCGATAACAGAATTGGCGACCTTGAATCAGGCATGAAAGAGACTCATGAACTTTTTAAGATTGTTTTTGAAAGGTTGGACAGTGTTGATCAAAAACTCGATTCGTACGTCGAAGCAGTTACTCCAAAACTCCCATCTCATCGAAATAAAATTGGTCTTAAGATAACTAAAAAGCTCTAAGTATCGATCTTAAATTTGCTCACTTGAGCTAAGATTTCATGACAAACCCCGGATTCTGGGGTTTGTCATTTCTAAGCGAAGAAGACTGACTCAAACAACCAATTTTAATCATTCGATTGATGTCTAAAATTTAAATAAATCAAGATTCATGCAAATGATATCTTCATTAAGAGAAGGCAGCAGAATTACATCTTTTTTACTTATGAATTCTAAAATGAGATTCCTTATCTTTAATATATCATCTTTAGAAAGTGTCATTACTGACGAATAGTGTAAATCAAAGTCATTTTCAGCCTCTAAGCTATTAATCGCCTTAACCCTAAAGTTCTGGTGATGACATTTGATAAGGGGAGAATCTTTCTTTAAATGGATACGGGCTTCCCCTACTGAATGCTTTTCTTGATTTTTTGAGATGAGCTCTTTATCAACTAAAAAATTTAAAACTTTAGTTACCATGCTTTTACTCAAGTTCAGCTTACGTGCAATATTATCGACAGTGTTAAATTCAGGAATCGATACAAGCATATGGATACAGCAATATGACCAATGACTGTAATAAGTGCTTATGGAGACTTCATCGAGCTCCGTGTTCCTACGTTTCAGTTGTTTGGCGAAGGTGAGATTTTCACTTTGCATCTTGCGCATCTTCACTTCATGGTACTCTCTTAATTCTTTCGAACCTGCTCTCTCTTTGTAGAAAAGATTTAATAGATATTCTTCTTGATCGAGAGGTAATTTGAGAAAGTTGGAAATTTTAATGATATTTTCAGGACTAAAATGGACTTTGTTTTTATTTAAAACTTGGGACACATGGCCAGGCTGGCAGTTAAGGGCAGCAGCTAACTTAACTTTAGATCCTCTTCCTTTTTTCTCAAGAAGTTCTAAAACTAAATCTCTGTAATCGGTGTGATTAAATACGCTCATTTTACTGTTTAGTATAAAAACTACTGCAAATTATCAAACAAATATAAGGTTAATCAGTAAAAAATGTCTTATTTTTTTCTTCTAGCTTTAGATAATTAAAGTTATAGAGACTTGGAGGGAACATATGAACATGCTTTTTTTGATTAAAATCATTGCCATCACGCTTAGCGTCGCAGGAGCGGCTTTTGCTGGAAATGAATCAGGCGGAGGCGGGACTGTCATCGCCTGTAAATCTGCAACTACAAATGAAGTAACTTATGAATTACTCGATGTCTACGAAGCACGACAAAACCCAAAGATCAGAATAATTAAATCATCTCACAACTTGGTAAAAGATTATATCCAACTTTTAAAGAATAAAGATATTTTGGAAGGTAGGGACGAAAGCTATATTGGAATGGAACCATACTTTGAAAAGCGGTTGAATGATATTTTTTCAAAATTAGTTATCTGGCATACAGAGGGAAATGAGCTTCCATTTACAAACGATCTGGGCCAATCATTTCAGTTACCAAAAAGATGTGAGCTTAAGCAGTTGGCTGTTTTTTATGACAAGCTCCCCCGGTTTTTGGAAAGTTGACCACTAGGATTTCAAAATATTAATTTAAAGAGATTCTCATAACTTAGAATCTTTAAAGGGGACGGAAAAGAAAAATTT
>Ga0247844_1002627_pt1 | contig 28843 bp, 27 predicted proteins | sample LaCtaG_FD_192421 | JGI IMG/M metagenome (GOLD analysis project Ga0247844, IMG submission 192421) | Freshwater microbial communities from meromictic Lake La Cruz, Castile-La Mancha, Spain - LaCruzMarch201714.5m_1 | ecosystem: Environmental > Aquatic > Freshwater > Lake | place: Spain: Castile-La...
TGCAAGGTCTCTTGTCGGAAAAGACTAAATGATTATGGGGATCGGTCGAAGCTGAGAAAGTCCAGCTAGTCCAATAGGACATAATCGCTCCGAAATAAACCGGACACAATCGCCCAGAAACAACAATAAACTTCTTTTCAGTAATGCTTTTAGACACTTGTTTAAATTCTTCTTCGGCAGCAGATACCAGTCCTTCTTCTGTTTCAAGTTCTTTGACAATTGCGTCTTTGCTTTTAGCGGTACGACGGTATTCTTCAGTGGCCGCGAGCAGGTCTTTTTGAAAAGAAGAGATATTTTTACCACTTTCGCCTGCAGCTTTTAATTGTTTTCTTACCTCTTGAATTCTTGCGAGCTGGTTGTCTTCAGCTTTCTGGACATTAATAAGAGCGGCCTTGATCTTATCTACTTCCACGGTATGCTCATCGATCTTATTGTTAAGTCCATTTATTTTTGAGTCATCCTCTGACTGGGCCTGCACGGTAACAGAAAAGATGAAAAGAACTGAAACAATAATTTTTTTCATGGCAAACTCGCTCGTAAGGATTCTTATGAGGCTTGTCGGAAATAACAATTACTTATTTAGGGGGATATTTTTAAACAACCATTAGATTCGGTTACATATTTAAATGGTTCATCCTTCACTAAAAGGAACCCATCCAGATCTATATAGTCGGCCATTCCTGAAAATAACATGCCATAAGAAATACCAACAGAGGTTTCAATCATGCATCCAATCATGGATTTCATCCCCTGCTTTTTGGCCTCAAAAAGCAAATCACGGGCCTTGAGTAAAGATCCTGTTTTCATCAGTTTTACATTTATTGCGTGAAACTGTTTTGAGAGTTCGGAAAAATCCCCAACATCTTCAATCGATTCATCGGCCAGTAAAACATAAGGCGTTTTTTTCTTAAGTTCTTTGTACTCATCAGTCATTGATGATGGAAAAGGCTGCTCAATTAATTCAATGTTCATGCCATGAAGGGATTCTTGAAAACCCATGAACGCATCAAAATCACTCCAGGCCTCATTGCCATCAACTCTTAATTTAACATCCGTATATTTTTTGATTTCTTGAAGCATCTCCATACCTGTTTCAGCATTCACCTTAATCTTTAAAGATTTAAATCGACTCAAAGGAGCAAGATAATCCTTAATCTCGGCAATAGGAATGATGGGCATTGAAAAAGATGTCTCAACCACTTTAATGGGAGGTAGGCCTAAAAAATCTGAAAGGCTTTTTTTCTCATGTAAAGCAAAGTACTTCAAAAAGACTGATTCAAGGGCAAAACGTAATGAATGAAAAAGAGGTTTAATATCTAAAGTCTCTTGTAATGACTTAAGGTCATTCACATTCTCGTATGGCCATGATTGAAATTGTTCTTCAATCTTTTGAGGAGTTTCCCCATACCGTATATTGGGGGCCACTTCGGATAAAAGATCTCCCAAAGGAGACTTAAGAGTCAGGATAAAATTCTCTTTGAAGGTGGTCTGATTTCGAGAAAGTTTCCAGTTAACTTTTAAATCAAGATGGCGTTTCTCCAAACTCAACTTCATATCTCTCCTACTTTCTCAAATAACTCTGACTGCTCAAAGTCTCCAGGAGAATTTCCCCAGTCACCATCAGGAATCTCCCCTTTAAAATAACGGAACCACTGGAAACGATTTTTATCAAAATGCATACGTTTCAGAGGCATCCTCACCGGCAAAAAGGATTCCAAAAATTTGGCAACAAACTCTGAACAATAAAGATTTTCATTATCCCAAGAAAATTTGGCATCATATTTTTTACCTTCAAAATGGGTCTTAAAAAAAGAATGCATTTCCCGAGACCTCTCGAGCAACTCATATTGAAAAGTTTGATCCCTAAACCTCAGAACCGCCAACTTCTGATTTTTTTGAGTTCTTAGATTAAAGCCCTTAAGCGCAATGGCCCGAACCTTACCATAGGCCTCGGCCACCATGACGTCAGGAAAAGTGCTTATAACAAGGCCTATATGAGAATAGATCGTATCCTCTTCCTGCTCAATTAATGTGCATGTATGACAATTAAGAGGCTGCAAAAGCACATCCCCAGGTCGTAACTCTACACTTGCCCTGGCGGGTATCAGAATGAATACTAAAAGCAGAAGATTAACCATTTATGCCCACATTTGATGCCACCATCCTAGCTTTAAATAAGTACTAAGAGAACTTCAAAATCCAGAGCGCAACAGTCTGATTTAACTTAGTTTTAATATAAACACATACTATTTACTCCCAATGGGAAAACTCTGCGCACTTAGGGGAATCTCTGAAGAGATTTATAATCATTTGAATAGTTTGTTACACGAGGTTTTTATGAAAAGTGTTGGCCGTTTATTAAGTCTCCTCATCTGCTTTGAACTCATTTTAGGTTCAATTGATCTGCGCCACGCTAATCTGGCCCAGGCCCAAAGTACAGACTGCAGTCATTTGCCTGGAACAGAGTTTAATACTGGTAGTGGAACATGTAAGGCGACTGAAGAATCCGCTCGGGCCAGAAATGAACGAGATAAATGTATGGAACATCGGAGCATTACTCAAAGGAATGAATGCCTTAGACAAAATGCAGATACTGCACGCACAGACATAATTGGTGATGAAGAAGAGTTAAGAACATTCGGAGATTTAGGTGGAAGAGGTGGTATCGAATCAGGACCTCTTACAGGAAATCAAAGTGTCACAGATATCGTTGGACAAGTTAATGCAGGAGCCTCTGTCGTCGCCATCCCTATCCTCCTACTCCTTATGGGACTTTCCAAAAGAGGATTTGAGGGATGTCACCCAGAATCGATGTTACTCATTCTTGGAGGAGCAACGGCCACAATCGCCGCTGAAGTCACATCCTTTATCATGCACGGTTTGCGTTTAGAGGAAATGAGAAAAAAAATGGATGAGCTCACTAATCCAGAAGGCACAAATTCTAGAACTACTGATGATGGAACAACAAGTGACCAGCGAGTTAATGCCAACGAAGTGCAATCAGGAGCATTTAATCTTCTTGCAGAAAATGAAAGATCTTTAGCAATAGTGGCCAAAACCAAAGCAGGAATCTACGCATTGGCGCTAGGGTTATATGGTGCGGCCGCAATTTATGGGATAAAAGAACAAATAGAGCTTGAAGGCCATAGATTGACAGTGGCTACGTCACCAGATCCCTTGGTAAGACTTGCTTCACTCAAAAGAGTCAATGAACTTACTTGTTATAGTTCCGCAATCGATGAAGAAGCTGAAGATTTGGAAAAGGATGATCAGCGAAAGAAGCAAGCATGTTTAAAAAATCCTCTATTACAATCATGTGTTGCTACTCCTACTCCTACTCCTACTCCTACTGTTCCTGCTCCTGCTACTCCTACTCCTGCTGTTCCTGCTCCTCCTACTGCTCCTCCTGCTCCTGGATCTGGAGCTTTATGGCCAATTGTGGAACCTGCACCAGCACCAACTCCGACATTACCACCAGGTGACGTTGGCCCAAATGGTGAAAATAGTGGAAAACATGTGCCTGAAGATCACAAATTATTCATTAAATCACTCAGCTTCCATAAAGAAAAAACGACTCCTACTTCTGGAATACTAATAAAAGAAAACCTGGAAACGAAGGGTTCCCACAAAAATCATTCTAGATTCATTCACAACAGAAAAAACAATGATTCTTTAATAAGCATTTATAAAAATACTTATCACTCAGAAATAGAATTATTGAAATCAACAAAATATCAAAAGGCAGCCGCTAAAAATCTTGGTTCTGCCAATGATGCTCACGATTTTGTTGAACTCTTAAACGAATTTAAAACTATCGGCTTAACTGATAAATCATCTACCCTGTTTGAAGAATCTAGTCTTGTTACTGAATATTTAAAAAATCTCCAAATTGAAAAGAACATTTTTCGATTTGTGGCCTCGATGATTATGCCCATTGCATATGCTCAAGCTCCAGCCCCAATTCCAGGTGGTGCTAGTGCTCCTCATGAACTTAATACTTCAAATAAACTCTTACAAGACCTTGGAAAGACCTTCGAACAAGTTTTTGCAAAAGATCCACCCGCAGGTGAAGCGGCTACAGCTGAAGGTGAGTCGACAGCATCTGAAATTATCTTCCAACCTTATACAAGGGCCGCAGGGGCATCTCTACTGACTGTATGGTCTAGTGTCATGGCCGGTTATCTTTATCACCAGTCTGTGATCTCTGATGCTCGTGCTGTTCAGTTAGATCTTATGGCAGAACAATCTAAAGTTGGAGTGGGAATTGGAACGTGTACGCCGGAGCAAAGAAACTCTTCGGCTTTTCCAAACTGTTTTTGTTTTACTGAGGAATTAACCATCAATCCTGCCCGATCAGGATCTGAGGTGTGTAGTGATCTTTTTCGTCCTGGTGGGGGCAACATCAATACGACTCCAGATACGGCCAGTTCAACAAGAACTTGTGTGGATCAAAATCGAGGCGTAGATCCAAAATGTGAATGCCGCACTAAGAGAGGGGCCAATGGAAAAAACACTTGTTTAAAACTGACACCCGGAGGCCGTAATTTTGGAGGAGATGTAGGCACATTCAAAACGATTGGAAATACCGCACAAACAGCAAATTCTATTTTTAACGGTACGACTTCACCTGCGGGTCTTGATGTTGGTGCCTTAGGGGCACAGGCCTTACGGCTAAGAAATACTCGTGACAAGTTAATTTCAAAGAATCCCAAATTGGCCAAACTTGTGAGTAGCACTAAGAAAAAGTTTGAGAATAAACTTCTAAAATCAACGGCTGGATTGTCTTCCCTTCAACAGGGAGGCGGTGGTAGCTTGGCAAAATTAAATCCGCAACAGGCCATTGCAGAATTAAAAAAAGAAATTGAAAAAAACAAAGATAATATTCAAAAAAACCAATCCTCAACTGGTGGATCCCTTTCTTCACCAAAAGCCGAACAACTTGAATTCGGAATGACTACCGACGATCTTGCGACTCAAGATCTCGAAGTTGCCAAGGCCATGAAAGATAAATTGGACTATGGCCAGAATGATATCAACAAAAATAACTCCAATATTTTTGAAGTTCTTACTAACCGTTATCAAAGAAGTGGAATGAGACGACTTTTTGATGAAGACGGAAAAACAAAAGCTGACAAAGCGTCGAATACGGATATTAATAAATAGTATGAATGTTGATATCCTCTTAGGTAAAACCGTTGACCATCTTGTGCCTGTAGAAGGCACAAAATACTTTGTGCATAAGCAGATGCTTCATGATTTTTTAAAACTTCAGAAAGAAGCTGAACTTGCTGGCTTTGATCTGCAGATCATCAGTGCCTTTCGGGATTATGATAGGCAACTCGCTATCTGGAATGCCAAAGCACGTGGCGAACGTGAGCTTTTGGATGATCAAGAGCGCCCTCTTAACTACGCAACTCTCTCCCCCACAGAAATTGTTTTTTCTATTTTAAGATGGTCCGCAATACCGGGTTGTTCACGTCATCACTGGGGAAGTGATATTGATGTTTACGATGCTAAAACACAACGTCCTGAGATGGTAAAACTCATCTCCTCTGAATGTGAACAGAATGGCCCAGCAGCAGCTCTGCATGATTGGTTAGATGCGCATATGTTGCAAGGTTCATCGTTTGGTTTTTTTCGTCCCTACCGCACTGATCGCGGAGGAGTAAGTCCAGAACGTTGGCATTTAAGTTATTACCCACTTTCACGCCGTTTTCTTGAGGCCTACACATTTTCAATTTTTAAAAACAACATTGAAAATGGTCATATTCATTTTAAAGAAGTGGTTTTAGATAACCTCCCAGAGATTTATCAACGTTTTCTCATTAACTTTGACCTCCCTTAGGCCTTAATTCAGGGTCACAATGACTCTGATCGCTAGGTGCAGAATGCTACTTCTTACTTCTCAAGAAGTTAGGTCATTTATTTTTAAAAAAAATCCTCAAGCCTTAGTTCAATTCTTTCCACCATTTAAGGTGGTGCCATCCTAGCACTCCGACGCTGTAAGCAAAATGTCGTTTCACAATCCAAACTTAATAGGTATCAACTAGATAAGAACAAAATTTTCTTCATCAACGGGAGTCGTTATGAAATTTGTACCAACGTTTGCAATCTTGTTAGCTACTTTAGTAGTTGGCCAAGATGTTGAGGCCCAGACAAGGGGTTCTCGATCTGGCTCGAGTCGTGGCGGATCTGTATCTCGTCCGTCATCACGTCCTTCAAGATCTTCATCTCCAAGTAGACCGTCTCCTTCAGTAAGCCGCCCTTCTGCTCCAAGCAGACCGTCGCCTTCTGTAAGCCGCCCTTCTGCTCCAAGCAGACCGTCGCCTTCTGTAAGCCGCCCTTCTGCTCCAAGCAGACCGTCGCCTTCAGTAAGCCGTCCTTCAGCTCCAAGCAGACCGACAGTGAGTCGGCCAACTCCTGGTCCTCGTCCTACAGGCCCAGTTGTAAGTCGTCCTACAACTCGCCCTACTGGCCCAGTTGTGAGTCGCCCAACTCCTGGCCCTCGTCCTACAGGCCCAGTTGTAAGTCGTCCTACAACTCGCCCTAATGGTCCAGTTGTGAGTCGCCCAACTCCTGGCCCTCGTCCTACAGGTCCAGTTGCTCGTCCAGGAATTCCGACTTCTCGTCCAACTCCTGGCACACGTTATAATCCAAATCCATCTGGCCGCCGTCCTACTGGTCCAGTCATAACTCGCCCAGGGACATCTCGTCCAACTGGCCCAGTTGCACGTCCTGGTACAGGCCGTCCTACTGGTCCTCGTTACAATCCAAATCCATCAGGCCATCGTCCTAATGGCCCAGTTGTAATTCGTCCAGGAACAGGCCGTGGTGGACGTCGTGTTATCACTAACCACCGTCCAACAAGAACTCAGTACCATTCTCCGTACTATCACCGTCCATTTGGCTATACTCCTTATAGATATTCTAGTTATTACCATGTTCCTTACAGAAACTATTATAACCACTCGACTCGTTACTACCGCACATATGACTGGTATAATTTCGTTTGGCGCTCTAACCGTAACTACGTTTACGCTAACTGGATTTTCTGGCCAGCAACTGGATACAACAACGGTTACTACAACCTAGAAAACTATCCATATTATGTTTATAACGGCTACCGTTACCGTTACAGCTCTGTGGACTATTGTAACTACCAATTGGTAGATCAGTATGATCACTCAGTTCTTCAAAGTTATTGGAACCAAGTTTGTAACACTGGTTATGACTCTTGTTCGATTGAACGTGACCGTTTAAATGGTCAAATGGGTGAAAACCGTTACTTCTGTTCTGAAACTTTCCGTGACCAGAACTACAATTATTCAACTCCGACATATGATGAAACAAATTACGGAGACACGACAAGTGGATCATGTAACGATTTCGACAATGACGGATATTGTGACGAAGACAATGGTGGCCAAACTTTGCCAACAGACAGCTACGATCCAAACTACGATGCCAACTCTTGCTCAGACAATGATCAAGATGGATATTGCGACTAAAAAAAATCGGGCCTTCCTTCGGGAAGGCCTTTTTTTTTCTTCTTTTTTTTTATTTTGAAATGCCCACGGCCTTAAGCCAATCAGGACTTGCATTGATGAGCTTACGCTCCTTGAGATCAAAAAAACCAACTGTAAACTGGGCCTCAGAAGCAATCTTACCATCGGCCTTAAGCATGACTTGTTCAACGGTGAGGATCTTGGGACTAACAAGATCAAGGGTTTTAGAAATGATTGTGATGGTCTCACGATTTTTTAATTCGCGCTTGAAACGAACTTTAAGATCCAGAATCACTGGACCCATCTGAGTCTTAGAGATCACATCAAGCCCGAAACCATTTTTAGTAATAAAATCCCAACGTGCTTCTTCATAAAGCTGCACATAGACCGCATTATTAACGTGTCCAAAACTATCAAGGTGACTTTCCCTGATTAAGACTGAATATTCAAAAGATTGATGGTCGCTCATTTATTCCAAATTTTTTGCTTCAATCCTATTCGATTCACGAACCTTTTGATAGCGATTTGAGAGTTTCTGCCAAATTCCTGAAGCCGCACCATCAATATCTCCACCAGAGGCGACAGAACGATCTTCAGTCACTCCTCCAGATGATTTTCCATCAAAGAGACTTGCAAATGGATTGGCCCCTTCTTTGGCAGCTTTAATACCAGAAAAACCACTGCCTCCACTTGAATAACTGGCAGAAACTTTATTTGTTTTGATATCATTTTCTTTATTCGCATTATCATCCACACCTTGAAGGTCGTCTCCTAAAGAAGCACTTCCTCCACCGCCGCCTCCTCCTGATCCACCCCCGCCTCCACCACCAGCACCACCAGTGGGAGTTAAACTTGCAGCACCTGCGGGATTTAAAATCTTATTGGCACTTCTAGCAGCATCCGCAAAGGGAGATGAGGTTACACTCACACGATCTTTATCGTCGATGACGTTGGTTTCAGCACCAAGCTCACCAAAGTCTGCACCGCCATTATTACCAATATCAAATGAATTGGTATCCCCTGTGCCAACCGAAAAATCCCCTGGTATAAACCCTGGACCACTGACACGAACACCTGGAGCAGTTGAACATCCTGGAGTTGCAGGGGCCACAATACAACGGTCAAATAAAGCGGCATCACCATCGGATTGAGTGCCATCTTTTACTTGTTGAATCTGGTCTGCTGCTACACCTAAACGATAAACTTCAATCCCGGCCTTGGCAGCTTTTAAAAGATACTCTTGAAGGGCGGCATCAAAAAGATTTTTAGCATTTGCATTTGCAAGAACTTCACCTTTAGCATTGGTAAAGGCCATCCCAACACTAGTCGCACATTTGCCTGGAGAATTTGCTTCTTGATCACCATCTTCTTTTTTGATGGGAACATTCTGACACTGAGAAACCAAAGCTTCTTGAGTCGTTGGCCACTGTTGAAGGGCCGTAAATAGTGCACCCACTGCGGCCCCATAAGCAGCGACTTGCTGTTCATTGAGTTGTTTTAATTTAAGAACAGTTTGTTTTGTTGCATCTAAAGCAGCGACTTGAATATTTCCTTGAGCAGCTTGGGCATTGGCCTCTTGCTGAATATTCTGATTAGTGGCATCCAGGTCTTGTTTCTGAGTTTCAAACATTGCCTTCTCAAGAAGCTGAATCGCATCGTATGTAGCACCTGTGCCCTTGCAGGCATTAAAGTCCATGGTATAACCCGCAACTTTTTGACAGGCTATTTTTTGATCAATTGTTCCAGCTTGCTCACGAGGAGAGAGAATGGTTTCATTATTAAGTTTGGCCGTATATTTTAAAGATTCGCATAGATCATATTCTTCACAGTTTTTTTGCTCAGAAGCTTCTTCAGTGGGTGTCTTAGGGGCACACTCTTTAAGAGTCTGCTGACACGAACTTGCCCTTCGAGAAATATCATTATTGTTATTCTGCCCTTGCTGCTGATTCTGCGGTTGGGCCCACACCAACGTGGGCCAAGCGAGAACAAACAAACAATGAAACCAAATTTTGTTTTTCATAATTTTTTCTTTTGAATATCCTATTAACCTTATCGGTTAAGGATTCAAAACCTTGATTCTATTATAAAACCCTACAACTTAGTTGAGATCGAGAAAGGCAAAGAGATCAATAAATCCGATAAGATACCTACAAACGCTTCTTCTTTTAAACGTTTGTATGGCCACAAAACATGGCACTTATTTGGAACCTGGATCTCCTACTTTTTTAAATAACCGACGATAGTTGAGAAGGTAGCGGTTAGAGAGTTGTTTAAATAAAGACACATCATTTTGAGGAGAAATGTCTTTTTCATTAGATTCAAACTTTTCAAGATTCTGCTCTAAGGTTCCACTATTGTTTGTGACCACTTCAGTTGCTTCACTTCCAGCAAAATAGGGCTCTGAGGTTGGAATTGAGATTGTCGCTTGGCCAGAAGCATTCGCAACAACTGGTTTTTTTGACTCTGGAGTTGCGGCCACTGTTGGTGTTTTAAAATTATTAATATCAAGTTTTTGATCTTTAACAACTTGTTCTGCACCCTTAATTTGAGCAGCAACTTTATCCTTAATGGCCTTATCAAAATCAAAGGGCTTTTTCCCTTCTTTTTTAAGTTTTGCGTTTAAATCATTGAGTGCAGCTTTTTTTAATTCTCTGATTCGACCAGCTTGGTTAGCAAGCCCATTGGCCTCAAAAATGGCCTTACCTAAATCTCCACTAACTAAAGATTGTGCAAAACTATCTGCATTGGTGACAGTGGATTGCAGGCCAGGATTTAAAAGGTTTCCCTTAAATCTTGGACGAGTAATTTTTATGACATTTTTACAAGCTCCAGGAGAAGCTGAGAGCCCAGTAGTTGCTGATTCTTCGATACAATTTTTTTCATTTGAAATACCTTTAACAAGCTCTTTAATAGTTCCTTTAAATTTTGTAGGATCGCCTGAACCTCCTCCACCAGATCCTGAAGTCTGACCTGCCCCATCAACACCAACCCCATCTCCATCACCGGGATCAAGATCAGCAATAACTCTTTCAATCTTAGCGATATTTTCTAAGGCAATAGCATATTTAACATACAACTCCGCGGCCACTCCAGCTGCTAAAATCGATGACGCTCCAAAAGTAATACTTCTTGCAATGGCCGTATCATAAAAGAATCCTAAAGTAAGATTTGATGATGCAACTAAATTTATTAAAAAGAGACCTGATGGTATCCCTGTTGTTACAGCAAGCCCTATTGGATTATCAGCTTGGTTTGCAGCTGCAGCTGTGGTCCACGCAGCACTAAGTCCCATGGCCAATAATGAGTTTTGTACTAGTCCTGTAGCTCCATTACAGAGAAGGACAGGAGGAGTTCCTTGAGCCTCCACAATCGCAGTCACAGCAGCGGCACCATAGGTGACAGAAATGGCCGATAAAAATATTGCTCGTGTAAGAAGGAAGAAGGCCGTCTTATTTTCGTTTCCTAAAGCTTCAGTTAAGGCCTCTCTTTGAAGATTTCCACCACTGCCTGCCTTTAATTTTTCCTCATCAATCTTTAGATTGTTTGTCATGAGTTTATGAGCTTCACTTTGAGAAAGTGTGAGAAGAAACTCTCCGGAAATTTGAGCAATGGAAGCAATAAAAAATGTCCACAAAGAAGGCGTCATGGCCCCAAATGGACAACTGACTAAAATATTATTTCCAATAACCCCGCTTGAGATAGATGAAATCTGAGCAAGCCAGAAGATATTAAATCCATCCTCCTGGTCTACTCGAAAGGGTTCACTGGCCGCATCAACACCTAGGGCCGATTCTGGGGCAGTGGTAGAGATCTCTTCTTCAGCTCCTCCTCCCTCCACGGCAAAGGCCACAGGTGCCACGATTAGGTTAAAACTCATCACAATCGACATTAAAAATTTCATAATCATTCTACTTTTTTAAGTTGATTCAGGGATGATTTATTCTCATCCAGATATTTTCCATAATAAATAAGATATCTATTTGAGAGCTGTTTAAAAATTGAAACCTGTGGCCGAAGGGATACATATTCATCAACATGATCTTCTTGAGTATCGGCCAACAAATAAGAAGATGCTTCAACAGGCACCTCGGCGAAGTTCCGGGAATGAATGCCTTTATCTTTGAGTCTTTTCGCAAAATCAGATCTCATGGAACTTACTCTTAGATTAATGTCATCACTAAAATGAATAGGCGCCTGACCACTCATCTTTAATTTTTCGTTAAGCTGTATTTGTAAATGATCTTTCACTGCTTTGATCTTTCCTGCTTGCCCTGCAAATTTATGGGCCTCAAGAGATGCGGCCTCCATATCACCTTTGGCCACAAGATGACTTAAATGGGTAATGGACTGTACACCAGAATCAAGTACGGCACCCATGAGGCCAATATCCATCTTGGGCCTTACCATAACATGAGGAGATAAACAGTTACTCTCTGAACGAGTGGTGATGCCTTTTGCGTTCAGAGATAAACATAATCGAGCTGGCCTTACTTGAATGTTATTGTTTTGAAATAAACTTTTTACTTGAACTGGTGTTGTCTCATCAACAATGACAACGGACCTTTCTAGAACTTCTTTAATTTTTGTGATCTTTTTTTCTGTCTCGCCCAGAACATCATTAAGACCATTCGTGTTTAAATTCGTGATCATGGCGGCCGCACCAAATGTAATCACACGAGAGGAACCAGAATTAAAAAGATCACTTAGTGTATCATCAAGTCCAGAGGCCTGCATTTCAAGGGCCCCTGAAGAGTTTAAAAGGAAAGCGACCTCTTTCCCATATCCAAGACCTTGGCATCCACCAGAATCATTTTTACCTAAACCCACAGGAGCTGGAAAACGCCACCAAACCTCCAAAAGAGATAAGGCCTGGGCAAGTACATAAGTTGTGTCGATCACTGAAGACCAAGTGGCCCTTTCTAAAAGAGCGGCACGTTTACTTTTTTCATTTTTTAAAACCTGTTCAAGATTTTGTTTCTGAGCAGAAGTGATTTCTTTTATATTCTCATCATCAATGTTTATTTTAAGATTTTGTCGAGAGCTAGAATTCGTTTGAGATTGAATGAACATCTCGTATCCCAAAAAGGCCAAAGATCCGGCCATAAAAACATGTAATGAATTTTGCATTTTCCCAAACTGGCATGAACTTAAAACCGTTGTTCCGACGCAACTGATAGAAAGAGATAAAATGCGATTGCTCCACGACGAAAACCGACCTGTTTGAGCGTATAGGGCCGGGCCAAAAACGAAGTTCATGATTAAGAATAATAAGAGCATCTTTTTCATAACTTATTCTAACTCAATATAAAAATACCAGAGGAGGAATTTTCTAAAGACTTAATATTCCAGGGGGTTTTTAAGCTAAAGTGCCTCATAAAATCATCAGTTCTTAGCACAAAAAAAAGGCCCATCACAAAGGATGGGCCTAAGTTATTTAGTCTTTCTTTTTCTTTTTCTTTTTACCTTTAAGAATGGCCAGACCTACCCCAGCGATTACAAGAGCTGCAATCACAATGAGCATCGTATCGTCCCCATCTCCATCGCCTGATCTTTTTTTCGTTTTATTCGCACTCAGATCCATGTCGCCATTTGGATTAAATGTGGTATCAGCAAAGTTTGGATCTTCTGATTTCCCATTTCTCACATCAGAAAGCCCCGCTTGTTTCTGGCGAAAAACACGAAGAGTTGAAACAAGTTTATCCATGATTGGCTGATAAGCACTGTAAAGATCTTTACTCACGGAAAAAGTCACGGCCACACCTAAGTCTTCCTTCACTGTTGCAAGATAACGAGTATAAAAGCCAGGAACTTCAGATGCCAAATGGAGGGCATCCACCCATTGGTGTGAATTAACATTTGTCATTTTAACGTTACGAGCTTCAGAAACTTGTTTTTTTCCACCAGGAAGAGAGTACTCTTTGGTCTTTTTTAAATAGGCCATGTACTCATCAAGATTATCCTGTTCCCCACGAATTTTTGCGGCCAGGATGATGATCGATTCTTTTTTTCTGTCTGCATTGTCACTCTGACAAACATACTCCGACCCCTCAAGGGCGCATTCCCAACCTGGAGGAAGTTCAAACTCACAATACTTACTGGCAAAACGCTTGGCAAATGCTGAGGTACACATCAGTGTTACCAAGGCCAAAGTTAAAAACTTAAAACAGTAGCGCTTCATGAGCTTATCCTTGTCATTAGAATAAAAAATTCTTTTCCTTATCTTAACCTAATCTCAGATGGTTACAAGCAACCAAAATTTGCCCAACATCCCACAAAAAAGATCTTCTATTTTAAAGAGGCCCTACCCACAAGACCTTCTTTAATTTCTTTTTTACTGTTGTAGCGCTGACTGATTTTCACAATAGATGTCTCCGACTTCACCTGAATAACCGAACCACTGGCAACGAGAATATTGCCTCCAAGGTAGTCAAATTCAAAAAAATCAAATTTTGTTCCTTTTCTAATATCACTGGTTAAACCTTTGTCGATCATCACGTATCCCTTTTGAGGAGATATCTTACTAATTGAGGCCTCTATATCATAAGATTTAAAACGTTTGTCTTTTACTCGTTTTTTATCATTTTCAGAACGTCTCACAATCATAAGTCCAAAAGCTGTTCCTAAATCCGTTGAACGACCACTGACGACTTGGGATCCACGTAGTTCCACTCTCCAGTTATCGGCCAAAGCAAGATTCACTCCCGCATAAGGGGTGATCCATTCACGGTTAATACTATTATAAAGGTTTGAACTTCCGGTATTAATGTTGGGCCGCTTAGATTCCTCGCCCCCATAGGGATCTTGATTGATTGATGAGACCCCATCTACTCCTGCAACAAGTGCAAAACGTCTCCACGCCAATGCGCCTTCAGCTTGCCAATACACTTCATCAGAAAGTTCTACACCTGGCCGCCGTAATCCAGTTCTAAGAGAAATATAATTATTACTTAAAGAAGCATAAGTAACGGCCAGTCCTGCGGAATATTCATTCCCGTCATCTCCTAGTGCCAGAGCAGCACTCTGAGTAGAGCTCTGCTCTTCATTGGTGTAAGGAGTATAACGGAATGTCCCTTCGAGGGCGTAAAACATAAGACCCACGGGCCTAAAACCATATTTCATATTAAGAAAAGTTGATTGGATGCCGCTGTTTGAGAGATCCTCTGTTTGGTTTGAGATCGTAGAATTAACCGAACTACGATTTTGGCGGTATCTGAGACCTAATCCAAACTGCAAATTATCATTAGCGCCATAAAACCCACCGGCCTCGGCCTGAAGACGAGAAAAACTTTCTCCATCCTGCAAAGTGGTCAGTGAACCATTTTTACTAACCGTCTGCATGGTTTTAAAATAATCACCTCCAACATAGAGTTCATGTCCTCCCTTCTTAAGAAGGATGGCAGAAGGAACGTAACTTGTTTGAGCAGAACCAATTAAAGGAAGGCCCAGGATAAAAAGAAAAAAAATATTCATGAATCTATTATATGGAAACTCGAGATGATTGCAAAAATTTGTCATCTGGCCTCTCAAAGCTCAAGAGTGCTGCTTCTCGGTACCAAGTGCCATTATTATTTGAAAAAAGACAAATTGATTCAAAAGGCAGGGCCGTAAATTCTTGAAACTCCCTCTTCGCTGCTTCGATGGAAGAATGAAGCTCGGTTGGATCTTGCGAGCGTCCGATAGTTAGAAAGGTTTTTTTTGAGGCCTCTTTCATCTTCTTTTCACGTTCTTGAATATAAGACTGACAAATAGAAAAGATGGATTCCTGACAAAAAGAGAGTTCATCCTCGATGATCGGATTTAAACAAAGAATTTTATTTTTTTTATATTCATGGACATCAATGCCCGTAAATTTAATTGTATGACTCACAAGGTTTTCAAAATAAAAAGATTCTAGCTCTTCTATAAGTTCCTGCTTAAGTTTTTTGACTTCTGTCACAGGGATTTCAAATGGTGGCACGATGGGTAAATGAAGATAGGGATTTGTTTGATGTTTATAATCATAACGAGATCTAAAACTTTCAATACTCTTTGAAAAAGAGTTCTCTTGAAAAAATGTCAAACCAACAAAAAGCTTCGAGTTCATGGGACCACCTTTGAGTTTAGGTCCAGTATCATTGCTTTATTGTAGAGGCCAAGTGGCCTTTCTCAAAGTAAAAAGGAAGGGGAATAACTTCCCCTTCCTTGTGATGTCATTATTTTACAGGTTCGAAGATCGCCTGAGCACCCAACTCTTCCTCAATACGAAGAAGTTGATTATATTTCTCCATCCGGTCTGAACGAGAAGCTGAGCCCGTTTTGATATGCCCAGCACCTGAGGCCACAGCAAGATCGGCAATAAAAGAATCAGCTGTTTCACCAGAACGATGAGAGATGATGGCCTTAAAGCCATTATCATAAGCAAGCTTAAGAGTATCAAATGTTTCAGAAAGTGAACCAATCTGATTTACCTTAACAAGAATAGCATTGGCCTCTTTATGATCGATTCCACGTTTAAGAATTTTTGCATTTGTCACAAATAGATCATCCCCCACGTTGATTATTTTTTTACCGAGATGGGCCTGAAACTTGATAAATCCTTCTTGATCAGATTCATCAAAACCATCTTCAATTGAATAAATAGGTGCAGAGAGTATAAGACCCTCGTAATAATCAATCATCTGATCGTTAGAAAATTCTGCGCCACCCATTTCATATTTTTTAGTCTTTTCATTATAAAATTCAGAAGCTGCACAATCTAAAGACAAAGAGATATCTATGCCTGGTTTGTAACCAGCATTTTTAATTGCCGTCAAAATAGAAGAAATCGCTTCCCCATGATCTTTTAAGTTGGGGGCAAATCCACCCTCATCCCCCACGTTAGTAGAATGACCATGATCATGAAGAACTTTTTTTAAATGATGAAAAACCTCAACCCCTGCACGAAAGTTTTCAGAAAAACTTTTTTTCATGTGAGGAACGATCATGAATTCTTGAATGTCTAAATTATTGGAAGCGTGTGCGCCACCGTTAATGATATTCATAAGAGGTGTTGGCAAACGTAACTTCCCTACTGGGTTTGGAACTTTAAGATCTTCAAACAGGTATCGATAAAGAGGTTTATTTTTCTCTAGAGCTCCCGCACGACATACGGCCATAGAAACGCCTAAGATCGCATTCGCACCAAGATTTGTTTTATTTTCAGTGCCATCGATTTCAAGCATAAGATGATCGATCGCTCTTTGATCAAAAACATTTTTCCCAATCAATAGGGGAGCAATGAGCTTGTTCACATGATCAACGGCCTTCAGTACACCCCTACCCATATAATGAGATTTGTCTCCATCACGAAGTTCTAAGGCCTCACGGCTTCCTGTTGAGGCACCAGATGGTACAGAAGCTCTACCCACATGACCTCTATCGGTTGTGACATCCACTTCTATTGTAGGATTTCCACGAGAATCTAAAATTTGACGGGCATGAATATGCTTAATGGTACTCATAATAATGTGCTCCTTGATATGAGCTGATATTATCATTTGTCCAAGAAGTTCTGAAAAGACGTTAAGCAGCTTTTTTTAGAAGAGGAAGCGCCCATTCAGGTGCTTTAAAATTTGTTTTAGGAAACGGCAATTTATTAGCAATAAATTCCTCAAAAAATGACGGCACATAACCAGTGGCCACCATTTCTCCAATGAACTTCCCGGTATCAGGGTCTTTTCCTGTTTGAATCCAGCGAAAGATATCTCGCACCACATAACGACCATGCTCATCTACACCTAAAACTTCTGAGATATGCGAAGTTCTACGTCCCCCATCATGATAACGGGAGCACTGAACAATCATTTGAAGGGCACTGCCCACCATCTTTCTGATAGCATCAGGCGGAATTCGAGTTTCACCCATTAAACATAAGGTTTCAAGCCGTGTACAAGCATCCACTGGATTATTAGCGTGTACCGTTCCCATAGAACCTTCATGGCCAGTACCCATAGCATTTAATAGATCTAAAGCTTCGGGTCCCCTTACCTCTCCCACAATAATCCTATCTGGTCTGAGACGAAGGGCAGATTCCATGAGATCACGGATCGTCACTTCTTTAATACCTCGTTCAGGATTTCCTTTACGTGTTTCAAAACGCACAACATGCTCGGCCTTAATTTGAAGTTCGGCAGCATCTTCAATAATTAAGAGACGCTGAGTTTTTGGCATTCTTCCACCTAAAACGTTAAGCATCGTTGTTTTACCTGATCCAGTTCCACCACTCACAAGTGTATTTTTTCCTAGATACATTAAACAATCTAAAAAGCGCGCTCCATCCGGAGAAAGAGAACCAAAATTGATAAGATCTTTTAGACCTAATTTTTCTTCAGAAAATTTCCGGATCGCAACCGTCACACCGGCCTTTGCCATAGGAGGAATAACAACCGCGATACGAGAACCATCTGGAAGACGAGCATCTAGACGTGGATTATCAGCATCAATGACTCGACCTACAGACTGAGCAATCGCACGCATAGAGGCCATGAGGGCCTCATCATCAGGAAATTTATTAGGGGCCTTGTACACAAGACCTTTTCTTTCAATAAATATTTCATACGGCCCATTGATCATGATCTCTGAGACCGTAGGATCTTTTAACAGATCACTGATCGGTCCAAGAAGGCTCGCAATTGCGTCTTGAAAAACGCCACTCATCTAGTAGCTCCTAATATTCTTTGGGCATCCATACATCAGATGCCACTTCACGTTTAGGTTCAAACTTTTTAATCACAACGATACGACCATCTTTTTTAGAACTTGGGCAATAAAAAGCAAAATTACCGGCCCTGTCGAATACGACTTCTGCCTCAGTTAGTTTTCCTTTATTGGCCCCCATAAAAACACCATAAGATTCAACAATCATACAATCTGGTTCTTCTATTGTTGAAGTGAGATAAAACTTCACTTTTTCTCCTTCAAAGACAGAAATACTTTTTGGATAATAGCCTTCTTTAGTGACGATCACTGCAATATCTCGTGTTTTGATAGGGATTTTTTTTGTGTCATCCATAGGAGAATCTTTTACAATTTCGCGTTTAGGTCCAGAAGATTTTATTTCTTCAGCTGCACCCACAACTCCCGCAAAAAACATAAACGATAATAGAAACTTCATAACAACCTCTTTGTTCTCAATTTCTTATCGGCAAAATGATTCAACGTTTGAACTTAAAACTAAGAATTAAAAACCGAGCAAGCCACTCAGGCTTAAAACATCAAGAATCATGCTTGCTTAAACATCCTGCTCCCTCCCGCAAGAAGCATTGTTATTTTGACGCTTCCTTTAAAAATGACTGGGATATACACAGAAATAGGAATGATGATTAAAACTTTTCCAACAAATTCTTACAATAACGGTGTCAACTTGATTCCAGGTAGACAGTTCTTTTTGAGCTAAGAAACAATACAGTCAGCTTAACAAAATCTTAACATAATTTTTATGTTGGGGATCATGGAGGATTTAAAATGGTTAACAAACTGAAGACAGTAGCAGTCATCGCTAGTTTGTCATTTGCAGGTTTGTCATTGGCATGCACGGTAGATGGTACTAAAGGATTTGTACCAGAGAACGACCTATTCATTTCTGTTAATAATAAAAGCGCAACTGGTCTATCAGAGACTCAGTTTAACGCAGTTATTGATAAAGTTGTGAACGTTTACAATCCAATTATTAGTAATACAGGTGCAAAACTTTCTGTAGACCGTAACTGGTCTGACGGTACTGTAAATGCATACGCATCTCAGACCGGAAAAAATTGGAAAGTGGCCATGTTCGGTGGTCTTGCTCGTCACTCAACTATCACTGAAGATGGTTTCGCTCTTGTTGTTTGTCATGAAATCGGTCACCACATTGGTGGGGCACCTAAAAAAGGTGGATCTCCGGCCGGTGGTGGATGGTGGGGTGGACAGTCTGGTACATCAGTATCAAGCTGGGCAACAAACGAAGGTCAGGCCGATTACTTCGCAACACTTAAATGTCTTCGTAAAGTCTTCTTAAATGATGATAACTCTAGAGTTATCTCAACCATGACTATTCCTTCTAAATTATCCTCTGAATGTAGTGCAGCGACTAAGGGTGATAAAGAAGATACGGCACTTTGTGTTCGTACAAGCATGGCAGGTATGTCGGTATCTAACCTGTTTGCCGTACTAGGAAAATTAGGGGATCCAAAATTTGAAACCCCTGATTCAAAAGTAACTTCAAGCACTGATGATAATCACCCGAAAGCTCAGTGTCGTCTTGATACATATTTCCAAGGTTCATTATGTGACGTTGGTATGAATGAAGATGTTTCTGCAACTGATGAAGTAAAAGGTACTTGTCACCCTTCTTTAGGTCATTCTATGGGAACTCGTCCGCTTTGTTGGTTCAAACCTAAGAAGTAATTCTTTTTTGATAAGAGGCCGGGTTTTATCCCGGCCTTTTTTTTGATCTTTTTATCTAAGCTTGTCGATCCAATCTTTTTCCCATCATTGTTAATAATGAAAAAACAATCAACATAATTCCAGCTTTAACAGCAAGAGTTAGAGCAGGAACAAAAAGAATGATTACACCGAATGCTAAAGCAAAAATAAAAAGCAAAAACGACGGAATATCCGCCGCTATTTTATTTTCTAGCACATTTAATTTTTGATCCTTTTTAAAATGATCGTATAACCATAAAGGTCCTGAAAAAAGCACACGTCCCTTATCCCATCCTTTAGCTTTTTTTACATAATAATAGAGCTCAGAATACGGCATAAGATTGGCCCGGACCGGATCATAACTTTGAAAACGAGGATACACCCCATATCGAGGTTCCTCCTCTTCTTCTATAAAGGTGCCAAAAAGACGATCCCAAATAATAAAGATGCCCGAATAATTACTATCAAGGTATTTACTTTGCCGAGCATGATGAACACGATGATGAGAAGGAGTGTTTAGAATCTTTTCTAAAAAGCCTAACTTGCCTACAAAACGAGTGTGTATAAAAAATTGGTAAATGAGATTGAGTCCATAACAAATAAAATACATGTGGGCCGGAACACCCATAAGGGCCAATACTAAGGCATAAACCCAGTTTAGCACTCCTGAGATTCCCGACTGCCTTAGGGCCACAGAAAAGTTGTATTCTTCACTTGAATGATGAACCATGTGGGCGGCCCAAAACAGATTGATCTCATGAGAGTGTCGATGAAAAAAGTAATAAATAAAATCTGTTAAAATAAAAACGATCACCCAAGAAACAAATCCATGGAGGGTTAGAAAGTTATCTGACCAGAGTTTAAGACCTATGGCAAAATGTTCATAGACATAGATATAAAGGAGAATCAGGGCAGCCTTCGTGAAGACTTCAATTAACTGATTGATAATTCCTGTGCCTAAATTTCCTAAAGAGTCCTTGAGCTTATAAAAGTTTTTTTTCTTTTTATATGACACGTAAGCTTCGAGAGTCAGAAGAATAAGGAAAATGGGTATGGAAATAATGATGATTTCATTCATAAAAAATTTCACCTGAGTAACAACAAAAAAGGCCAGGTATCCCCTGGCCTTATATTTAAACGAGCTTTGTGAAAAAAATTATTTTTTCTTAGGCGCAGGAGCAGCTTTCGTAGCAGGAGCAGCTTTAGCAGCTTCCTTAGCAGCATCAGCAGCTTTGGTAACTTTGAAAAGCTCAACTTCGAAAACCAGAGTAGCACCACCTGGAATTTTTGGAGGAGCACCAGCTTCGCCATAAGCAAGCTCAGCAGGGATTACGAATTTAGATTTTCCGCCTTCTTTCATCGTTTGAAGACCTTCAGTCCAACCTTTAATCACACGGTTAAGTGGGAAAGAAATTGTTTTTCCACGCTCAACAGAAGAATCAAACACTGTACCGTCAGAAAGAGTTCCGTGGTAGTGAACTTCAACAACATCTTCAGCTCCTGGAGTTGCTCCAGTACCTTCTTTGATCACTTTATACGCAAGACCTGATTCAGTCTTAGTTGCGCCTTCGTTTTTCACGAAAGTATCAAGGAAACCTTTTCCAGCTTCTTTTTCTTTAGCAGCAACTTTATCCATTCGAGATTTAAAAACTTCTTGGATACGGTTTTGGAATTTGGCCATATCAACTTCAGATTTTTCATTTTTAGAAGCTGCAGCAACACCTTTATAAAGGGCCGCAAGTTCTTTATCAGAAAGACTTAAACGCTGAAGGTTACCACCAAGCATGAAGCCCATTGCGTAAAAAGTTTTGTCATCATCTGTGTCCAAAGAAACTTTTTTTGGATCATTTGAGTTACAGGCAGAAATGAGAAGAACAGAAGCTAAAAGGCTAAAATAAATCCATGTTTTTTTCATAGAGAGCAATCCTTTGTTGATTTAAATCTTGATAAGAATAACGCTAATCTTATATCTTTGCCAGTGTTTCCCGATGAAAAGACTTGTAAAGAATGGCTCCGAGACCCAGTGCGCCAAGAGATGAAACAATAAGCCCGACCGGAATTTCTGCACCATGAATGGGGAAAAAATAACATAAAAAATCAACGGTCATAAGGATTAGGCCATTTAAGAAACTTCCCCAAAGAAGCTCCCCTTTGAGGTCTTTATTTTTAAACCAAAGTTTTCGCGCAACAATAGGAAAAATCAAACCCAAAAATGAAAATGCCCCAAATAAACTCACAACAATAAAAGTGCCTAAGGCCACCGCTGTAAATAGAAAGATGAAAAACCTCTTTTCTTGATGTTTCCAATTTTGAGCAATGCTAGAACCCAATGAGTACAATAAAAAATCTTTTTGTAAAAAAAAATAACCACAAAAAATTAACAGCTCAACCCCAAAGAGCACAAATAAAAAAGATGTTTGAACAAATCGAAAATGTCCAAACCATAACTCTACGGGAAAAGGTAAATTGAAGGCCAGAAAAAGAAACTGCCATAAAGAAAAAATGGCCCCCACTAAAAGATTAAAAGTAAGACCTAAAAGAATCGGCCTTTCAAATTTAGATTTACCTTTTAGCATGCCACTAAAATACCAACCAATTCCTAAAAACAAAGGAAAACCCAAAAAAACAAAACTCAGCGCAGAGAATTCTTGATCTAAATATAAAGTTAAAGAATGAACAACTAGAACCCATAAAATAGCAAGCCCATCAAAACCTAAGGTCGATGGAGAGGCCAAGATGTTTCTTGTTCCCATCTGGATAAAACTTCCTGTTTGGGAAATGATCACACCAGTAAAAAAGGCGCTTAAAAGTCTGAGCGTTAAGTAATCCACGTTTTTCCTTTTTTGACCCAACCATCAGTTGAAATCATCTCCATCACAGAAAAACCTTGAGGCAGCCATTGAGCATTGTGTTCAACTATAAGAACCGAACTTCCTTCATCTATTTTTTGATTTAGAATTTCAGTAAGTTTCTTTTTTCGTATCTGATCTAAAAATTGAGAAGGCTCATCTAATAGATAATAAGAAGCTTTAAGACACAGTGAAGTAGCAAGTTTAACAGTTTGATTCTCACCACCAGAGAGTGTTGAAAAAAATCGATCTTCCTTTTCATGAAGACCCAAAGTGTTCCACACATCTATAAGTGAATTTTTTTGCCCCATGCCCAAAAGGATTTTTTTTATTTCTCCGACCTTTCTGTCATAAAAATAATCAAGGGGCCTTTGCTCCACTAAGACGACGGAGGACTCAGTGGAAAGTTGTTTCCAGATTCGATGCAACAGAGTGGTTTTCCCTACCCCATTTTCCCCAACCAAAAGTTGCCCGTGAGAACTCTTAAGGCTAAACTCTATCTCACAACCAGCGTGTGGTAAAAAAGATGGATCTTTTAATTCAAAATTATACATACGTGAGAACCATCCTATCCTGGAGCTTTAGACATGTTTAGCAAAAAAATCTTGGCCCATACCTTAGGCCTCATCTTTATCCTTTCTGCATGTTCTTCAAAAACATCCAACCGATACCGCGAAGCTGACAATAAAGGTCAAAAAGTCGACATGAGCGTAGAAGACGAAAAGAAATTGACTAAAGAAGCTCTAGGCCAAATGCAAAAAGAATATCCTCAAGTTAAAGACCAGAAACTTCAGATCTACATCGAAAACTTAGGGCAAAAAATTGTTCGTGCAAATAACTTACATCATAACCCTTATACCTACAACTTCACGACCGTTGATGTGACTAACGTCAATGCATTTGCTCTACCTGCGGGAAGCATTTTTATTACAACTTCGATTATTGCCATGGCCCAGTCCGAAGCTGAGGTGGCCGGAGTTATCGGACATGAGATTGCTCACGTCACTGCTCGTCACACGGCCGAAAGAATGTATGTTGCTAAAAAAGAACAAAATAAAACATGGCTTTATGGTGGAGTGGGTGCAGTTCTCGGAGGAACCGTAGGCCTTATTGTTGGTAAAAAATTATGTAAAGCAGATGATATGGCCTGTAAAACGAAGATGGCCGCCTATGGTGCAGCTGGTGGCGGTGGTGCCGGACTTCTCATTCATAAATACGGTTTCATGGAAAACTCACGTGAAGATGAACTTGAAGCAGATAGAGCTGGTTTTAAATACGCGGTAAATGCTGGTTATGATAAAATGAAAGTGGGAGATTTTTATGGCCGCTTACTGGCCTTAGAAAAATCGGCAAAAAAAGATAACAACGCTTTAATGGCAAGAATAATGGATGCCATGTCCACTCATCCCCCTTCTCAAGAGCGTGTGGATCAGTCCAAAGAAATGCAAAGTAAGATACTCTCCGAAGGTGGTATTAGTTCTGGCCCAGAATTTTCTCAGATGAAAATCCTGGCACAAACCGCATTAGATGAAGCTAAAAAAAGAGAAGCGGCCCAACCTCAACGCTGAATTTTTTCGAACAAACTTAAAAAAGCACGCAGCTGCGATAACCCGGGTATAAGTGAGCCCGGGTAAACAAATGAAATATTCTCTGAAGTTTGAACAAATCTTTCTTTCATATCTCTTCCAGAATCTTGAATCGCCACATGGAATGTATCTTTAGGCATCTGATGCAAAATTTTGGCCGACCAGTTCACGTAAGCTAAGTCTGAAGAATAAGTTTTAATTTTTTTTTCTTTAACTAACCACTTCACCACACCATCATTAACAATGAGCATCTCAGGAGGTCTGCCCTGAGTGAAGGCCCCCAGGTAAAAATTAATCGTTAATGGTTTAACGAGAAGTTTAAAAATCTTTTTTTGAATCTCTAAAGATGTTTTTTCTAACATTCCAAACTCAGGATCGCAGCCTTCCATAAATGTTCGTAGCTCAGTGATAATAGAAAGTGTCACCTCATGAGGTGTTAGACCTCGGGTTTTAATCTCTCTGCTCTGAATAGAATTAAGTGGCCCAAGTATCCGGGAGAGCTCACGACTTTCATCATAAAACACCACCCCTCCAGCAAACTCATTAAAACTCTCTCTGCCTAAAAAAATGCCTCCAGGCAAAACCTTGCCTGAAAACTCTTGCTCTTTTATGGGATGAAAGATGGAAATTCCTTTAAGTTTAGGATTTTTAAGTTGACCCATTTCTTTTAGGGCAATTGTTACAGGACCAGAAATCGAATAGATCTTTGCCAAATACCCTTTAAAATCACATTTTGCCTCTACATTTAGGCAAAAGAAAAAACTAAAACTGATGCTTATCCATAAGTTCATTGGCCTTCCTATCGCAGTATTCATTTTGAGGATGGCCAGCATGACCTTTCACCCACATCCAATCAACTTGCATGAACTTTGTGCGTAACTGATCCAACTCTTGCCAGAGTTCCAGATTTTCAGGTGTCTTATTATCGGCTTTTTTCCAACCGCGAGACTTCCATCCTGCGACCCAACTCTTCATCCCATCCACCACATACTTAGAATCTGTGATCACTTTTATTTTAGTGAGAAGTGGTTCTTGATTCTTATTCGGTAGAAGTTGCAACAAATCTCTTAGCCCGTAGATGGGGCCAGAAAGTTCCATCTTATTGTTTGTGGTCATGGTTTCAAACCCCACACCTTCTGAAAAAACTTTTCCATCATAAGACTGAATGACAAACCCAAAAGCACCTGGCCCTGGATTTCCCCGGCATCCACCATCACTATACAAGGCCAATGTGGCCGGTTCATCAGAAATTTCTTTGGGACTTGGAAGCTCGTCCATGCTCTCTTGATTGTCTTTTTCTACGACTGATTCAATGGCCTCTGCTATAAGCTCAAACGCATTTTTCAGCTCATCTGACTTATGCCCTTGAGAACGAAGCCACTTTTCAAGTAATTGCAATGATTTTAGATGTTTTTTAACCATAGGTGTACCTTGATGCTGCGTATAAAAAGAGGAATTCCCTTTGCCAAGTTTGGAGCGAGAGGGGTATGTTCTCTGGATTGTTAACTAACCAGGATAATGGCCCTTGAGTCCTACTTTTTCCATTAAAGTTTATAAGCAATACTTTAATTTTGCATCCTCGCATTTCATGATTTTTGAGGATGGCACAAGAGAACCGCTTCATGGCCACAACTACCGTGTATTAGTCAAAGGTGAGGCCCCTGATCTTAAAGAAGATATGGTTTTTGATTTTTTAAATATCAAACCCATCGTACGTGAGATTTGCAACAATCTTGACCATAAACTGCTTATTCCTAAAGACCATAAACTCTTGAAGATTTATTCTGAGAAAAAAAACATCATCATTGAAACACCTGATGAGTCTTATTTCTCGATTCCCGAGCAAGATGTTCTGCTTCTGCCGATTCAAAATACAAGTGCCGAGCGCATTGCTGTTTATGTCAGTGAAGAAATTCGTCGATTAGTTAAAGAGCGTTTTAAATATCAATTTTCTTCTTTAGAAGTGGAGGTTGAAGAGACACCTGGTCAAGCGGCAGTGTATCTTCATCGTGAACAAGTATGATTTTTTCTGAATTAGAAAGTGGGCATTCTCTTGAAGGCCATGCGATCCCCGTTTTTAAAACTGATATCAAGGCACCGAAGTACCTCTACCTCATCGGTGGAGTTCATGGGGATGAAGTTGAAGGCGTATACGTGCTTAAAGAACTTTTTTCTTGGCTCAAACTTGAGCACAATTTAAAAGATCTACCCATGGTTGTGATTCCTATCCTTAATGTGGATGGTTATCGCGCTCAAACTCGTGTAAATGCTCATCTTGTGGACCTTAACCGTAATCTTCCAACTAAAGATTGGACAGGGACGATCACCAAACCCAAATACAACCCAGGCCCTAAACCTTTGTCAGAGCCTGAGAATCAATTTTTAGTGAAAATTTTTGATAAATATAAACCAGGTTTGATCATCTCTTTCCATACGTGGAAGCCGATCCTCAATCACAATGGTAATTGCAAAGACGTAGCCGAATATTTCAGTAGTTATAATAACTATGAGATGGCCGATGACATTGGTTACCCTACACCAGGATCCCTTGGAACCTTTGCCGTTGAAAAATACAACGCTCCAGTTTTAACTTTTGAGTGTCCAGAGCTTAAAACGCATAGAGCAAATCTTAAAGAGATTTGGCTTGAGAATGAGCTAGGACTTAAAAACTTTTTTGGTAGTGAGTTGGTTTGGAATAAAATTAAGTAACAATAAAAAAGCCCCTCTTAAAAAGTGGGGCTTTTTTATTTAAATGCCAGTAAAAATATCTAAATATAATTTACCTTTATAAACAGAACCTATAGAAGGCTTACAAAACTGATTATAATTAATGAAGACTTTTATTTCTTCATTATTGTTAAGTTTTAAGACCTCGTCTTTTCTTACAACTGATTTAAAAATTTGGAAGAAGGGAAAATTGGACTCATAGGCCCAAGCCGGAACCTTGTTAAAAACTTTTTGCTTTTTAGTTAGAAAAAGATGAATGGCGCCACCATCTTCTGCTGAATTAAAACTTGAATGATTCAACTTAATTGTTCCAAACAACTTATTATTCATACGAATGGTCATCATCTTATTTTTTGATTTTATGTCTAAAGTAAACTGATCGGGAAGATTGAGGATTTCATTGATGTCATCTCCTCCATTTTTTTCTTCTTCTACTTCAATCGGTGGAAGAGTAAATCTTCTAAATGAATGATGAGACGAGCCATCAAAATGGATGTTACATCCCAACGAAGTCGCTAATTCTTGAATATTATTTTCAAGAGCTTTTGGAGATTTTTTATGTGTGATCATATCTACGAAACGAGCATTCATAAGTCCGTACGTGCCATAATAATCATCTTGAAGTCCAAAAACATGCCCTAACTCATGCATGAGGGCCATTTGGAGCTTTAAGTTTTTTCCTGAAGACCAAGGACGGGATATAAAATTAGGCGAAGAGGGCCTAAATCTTCCTTCTTCTGGAGCAATATAGATAAATCCTCTGCCCTTTAAATTTTGCTCATCATAGTGAGTTCTCCCAACTTTACCGATTATTTGTTTATAGTTTGGATAACTCAACTCTTGAGCTGGAGTTAAAAAACCCATCTGAAATACGATATCAATGGTATCACTACAGTTTTCTTTAAAAATGAATTCTTGGCTTAACATCACTGGTGTCGGCGAAATCTCTACTGGAATAAAGTTAGGAAATCCTGAAAACGTTTTTTTCCAAAATGAAAATGAATTTTTAATGAGTTCTAAAACTCGGCCCCGTGGAAGCTGGCTGAATTCCGGAGCAATCTCTACGCAATAATTCACATTTTTTGTATTCTGAATAAACCATGGATTGAGCTGATCACCGTAAATGTGCCCACCACCTGTAGACCCATTACCTTCACTTGCATGAGTAAAACTCATTCCCAAAAACATGATACTTAAAAGTAACAATTTCATTTGTATCTCCCTCAGTTGTTATTTTTCCCATAAGGCTTAATCCTTGTAAATAATATCTCCCATATCTTTTAGATTATGCTTACATTTGATTGAAATTTAGCCCCTCATATTTTAGTATTTACTAAATGAACATATTCACCTACGGCGATTACCGAGATTTTATTAATGATGCTTTAGAAGAACAGATTGGCCGAGGGGCCAAGGTGAAGCTTGCTGAGGTACTTAACTGTGGACCTGGCTATATTTCCCAGGTTCTTAATAAAAGCAAAATTCATTTTAGTCCCGAGAACATCATTAAAGTTGCAAGTTTCCTGAAACTCAAATCCCAAGAAGAAGATTTTCTTTTTACTCTTCTCCATGCAGAAAGAGCGGGCTCTAAAGAGCTTCAAGATTTTTACCGAAAAAAGATTAAAACCACTGTGGTTTCCCGGCGATTCCGTCCTACTAATTTCCCAGCGATTATGTCCTATCGTATTTTTCATTTAGTCTTTTAGATTTATTTTTTAACGCAATTAAAGCAGGCCATTTATGCTGCTTTAATTGC
>Ga0247844_1002629_pt1 | contig 28822 bp, 39 predicted proteins | sample LaCtaG_FD_192421 | JGI IMG/M metagenome (GOLD analysis project Ga0247844, IMG submission 192421) | Freshwater microbial communities from meromictic Lake La Cruz, Castile-La Mancha, Spain - LaCruzMarch201714.5m_1 | ecosystem: Environmental > Aquatic > Freshwater > Lake | place: Spain: Castile-La...
CCACCAGCTCCACCACCAGAACCACCACCAGAACCACCACCAGAACCACCACCAGAACCACCTGCACCAGAACCACCTGCACCAGAACCACCAGTGCCTGTATTCAAATATCCTTGACCTTGTCCGAGTGATGTAAGGATGTTATTATATGCGGTGTTAGTAGTCGCATTTCCTTGGCTGTCGTAATAGGTCGCCACACCTGATTGAGTAATGAAATAGGTGGTAAGTATGCGTTTTCGCATTTCTTTAGACACCAATGTGTTTGTATCCACGGTAAGGAAGGTATCAATTCGCTGTGGAGTAATTGGAACGGTTGCAGGTTTGAAAACGTCATTGAAGAACTTCTCAATACTTGGTGTCAATAGAGCACCAGCCTTTTCTTCTAATTTGTCTTTGACTTCTTTGAGTTTAGCCTTTTCATCATTGGATAAGCCTCCCTTATTGATTAATGCATCGTATACTGCACCATTGGTAGGGTCTTGAACTTTCATATTGGTCATGAGATACGCTTGGTCGGCATTGTTAAGCATTCCAAAGACTCGAATCTTATCATCTTTGTCATACGGTGGTGCTTGAATACTTGGAGTTGCTTCAAATCGTTCACGGACCAACGTCCATGCGAAGAGGACTGCTGCAATCAGTAGGAAAATCCATACTTTCTTCATTGTTTCTACACTACATTTTTAGCACACTCCTCTCCCTCGCAGACTCCGTAAAACTGTCCGCTATTCCAGCTTGTTGAATTATCACTCCAATCTCCTTCGCGACGAGGTTCACTTTGTGGAACAGGACTGTACTCACCTTCAGGTAACCTTCCTCGTCGAGTATCAGACGGTGTATAGGTTAACTCCGTGCGTGTTCGCACTTCATCGACACCCATACTGGGTTGAAGATTCTCACCCTTGAAACCGGCTAGAGCTCCCGTAGTGACTGTTTCCTTTTTCTCGCGTTCAGCTGCAGTTCCAGTTCGATCCACTGCAAATCCTGCCGTAATAATCTTACGAATCGATTCCTTATCAACCCCGGGATTGGTCACCGCATCTGCAAAGGTTTTGACTTCAGTATCTTTGATAAACACGGTTGGGTTGGCTGTGCGTGCAGGCTTGTAGATTTCATCGTAGAACTTCTGAAGCACTGTCAAATAATCATCATCATTCCCTCCAATCGGGGCTTGTGTATCAATCTTACTCAACCATTCTGAGTTTCGTGTTGGACGCGCACCTGGTCCTTCAATCTCTACATAGTGTTCGCGCACTCGCAAGAGTAACAAGAGTAACACTCCAATCCCTAGAAGTATCCAGAGTCCCATTGTTTATTGGACACTACAATTCCACGAAGTCTCTGGACCTTGGGGGACCGATTGAACCGCAGGCTGTTTTCCACGAAGTTCTTGGCGAGTCTTTTCAGCGCGATCCAAATCATAATCTCCTCGTGCAATCGAAGCTTCAGACGATTGAATACCTTCCCACGCTGGGGACATTGCAGAATATTTGGCTTGTGTATTTGGGTCGCGAACTTGAAACTCTAGAAAGCCAGTAGTAGTTGTGTTCTTTCCAGGGAGGTATCCCTGTGTATAGATAGGGTCAATGGATGGACAATGTGTTCCTTGGGTTTCGAGTGCTTTGGTATACTGTTCGTAATCCGCGAGTGTTTTGAACGGACGGACTTGTCCTGTTTTCACAGAGTGACCCTCCCAAGAGCGGTCTACTTTTTGTTCTATCCGAGTGATACACGCCATTTTCTAGGTATCCATATAAATGTCTCGACGAGTTGCCGTGGTGTATTTCTTTATGATCGGCTGTCCTCATTGTGAAGCCATGCGACCCGCGTGGAATGACGCGAAGAAACAATTGAAAAATATCAAGGTGGAAGAGAAGGAAGCCAATCAAGTGGGCATGGACGATGGTGTCCAAAGCTTCCCGACCATTGTGGTCCGCAAGAATGGCAAGGAAGTAAAGCGTCTAGAAGGAAAGAGAAACTCTGCTAAAGAAATCATTAAAGAATTAGGCTTGCGCAGGAGTCGGGGCGGCACCCACAGACGGAAGGGGAAGTCCAGTCATCGTACCCTTCGCAACAACAAATCCCTCGCTTAATCCTTTTTGATTGGTTCGTTGTCCATTCTTACCAAGAAACTCTAGGAATCCTGCATGATCATCGGCAGGCACGGCGTGGAAGTTTCGTTGAGACTGAACTAAATCAAACACATCTGTGGTATCCATGTAGATATTGGATGTCTGTGCGAAGGCTTCATTGACCTTGTCACGGACATTCACATCGGTAATTTCGGCTGCAGGAGGTCGCTCTGGATTGTCCACAATGTCCGTCAATTGAGGATTCATGAACGGGTTGTCGGCGGTTGGCATAGAGGTTTCAGTTCCAGTGTATCCAGAGACAACAGGTCCAGATGCAAATCCTTCACCGAGAATTGTCTTGGCTTCAGGGAACACAGATTCTAATAGAACGGTAGCGGTCATGACGACAGGCACTAACAACAAATACCATGCATCTCGTGAAGTTAATAACAATAAGACAGATAAATACACTGAAAAGCGAACCACTGCGTTCAGTGACGCTCGGACGGGCATGGAAGGTTGTGGGACGAACTTGTACCAAGTATCCTGGCTAAATAGAATACTTGGTTCCGAATACCAAAAAGGTTCAGTCATCTCTTACTTTGAACCACGGGTTTTTTGTTCGTGCTTTCTCTGTAGTCGTGCCAAAATCCTAGCTCGACGCGCATCGGGATGATTCGAGAGAATCTGCTGTGCAGTGTTTCCAGTCGTGTTGCCCGTATCTTCGCCGAGGACGGCTTGATTCAAAAACTTACCAAAGGATGATTGGAACTTGGCCCGAATTCTTTCAATGTCTCTTCGCAGTTCATGTTGATTGAGTTTACCGGTTCGGATCTTCTCTTGCAAAACATCTCGAGCACGAACCATAATCTCGTTCAAGATTTCACTCTGTTGAGGGTTTCGCAGCATTTGAAGCAATCGCTCGGGGTCTTCGAAATCTACATTCAAGTCTTCAAGGTTTACAGCTTGAATGATGTCGCCGACCAAAGAGACCAATCGTGTGCTCATGATGAGTTCAAACATTTCAGACATGGAAGATTGAGTCTCCTCATCTTCCAAGATCTTCTGAACTTCATCGGCTTGAGCTACACTGCCTGGAATAGCTCCCTTCATCGCTTCCATCACTTTCGCAAACTTCTCTTTGGGGTTTCCGTGGAGGAGTGAGTAGACGAATGCCATCTGCACTTTCTTCCAGTTGTCGTCGGACGGTTTCCACGCAACCTTGATTCCGGGAAACAATTCAATTTCTTGAAACAGCGTATCATCACGCTTCACTACACGCAACAGATGAGGGAGAAGAACGGTCTCAATGTGTTGAAACAGTTCTTCGTTCGCTCGAAGTTCAGGATGTGCCTCTTTGAAGATGGCTACAAGTTTTCGTAGATGCTCCATTTATTAGTGTTGACTATATGTTCTCTAAGCCTTATTACCGCCACGACTTTCAAACTGGCTCATTTGTGCATCGGTCAAGCATACGCATCCAGTGTCACTGGAGAAGGGGCTTGGGCAGCAATCGGCAGAGATACGATTGTCTTGGAACTGGAAGAGTTCTTGATCGTTTGCCATATCGTATGGCTTCTCAGACAATGGTTTAGGTTCAGAGCCTAATAAGGGTGAGACTCCATCGAAGCCTGCTACACTACCACTGTCTTGACTCTTTTGCATGTCGAGGGGCATACCACGTTCACGCTGCATGAATCGTTCCTTTCCATCCTTTGGCTCCTCAGATGCCTTGGAGGGGGCGGGAACCATTGAACGAGCAAAGTATCCGGCTAAGAGTGCCGCGAGGAAAAAGATGAGAACTGCTAGTGTCTTTCGCATTATCTGTTACAATGGAAAAAATCAAAATGGATTCTTGAAAGTCATGGAAACTACTTTCATCCCAAAATGAACAGCTACGATTCCATGTCCCTCGTCGACTTGAAGAAGGTCGCCAAGACCCGACGCATCAAAATGTACTACACCAAGAAACACCACGAACTCATCCGTCTCCTCTCTATGCCCACCTTACCTGAATCCTTCACCATTGAAAAGTATACCATCGTCCAACTTCGCCAGCAAGCCAAAGAACGCAACATAGCTGGTATTTGGAAACTCACTCGTGAACAGCTCGTCAACCTCTTATACCCCCTTCCGCAAGAGCATCACCAAGATAATCACAATACCCATGAACATGATAGCCCACAGACCCAAGATGGCGACCAAGTACGGGAACAAGAAGTCAAATAAATAGTTGAATAAAGGAGCTACAACATTGGAATGAAACGCCAACTGCACCTCGGGGGTCTTCACTCGTTCTAACATATCGTTCAATAAAGATTCGATGAGTTTACTCATTGAAATTTGTCTGATAACCTATATAAACATGAAGCTAAATCAGACGAAAATGATTCGCCTCGGAGCCGTTGTTGCAGGAGTTGCTGTGTTGTATGTTCTTTTTACTTCGTATTCAGGTGCGAAGGGTGCAGTTTTGGATAGGGCCGAGGAGCTCGGAGGCTCTGGCTCCATGGCACCTTCTTCCAACGGTGGTCCTTACATGAGCATGCCACACGGTGTCGCTGGTAACGCCACCTCTGTCTCTGGAATGATTCAAGGACGCACTCCTTCCTCTCAACAGACCTACCAAGAGTCAAACTTGTCTTCTTCTGAGCTTCTCCCCAACGGCAAGATTGGTGCCGACTGGGCTGCAGTCAACCCTGTAGGCGCCGAGGACCTCAAGGGACAGAACTTCTTGCAATCCGGCTACCACAGCAACATCAACATTGTTGGAATCAGCCAGACCAAGCGTAACCAGAGCTACGACATCCGCTCCGAGTTACCCAACCCACAGTCCAAGGTTGGTCCATTCTTGAACACAACCATTGACCCGGACCCGTTCAAGGCCTCTCGTGCCGTCGAGGGACTCACTGCCTAAAACCTAACTAGTAAATAATGTTCCCTCTCGCTGCCGGTGTAGGTGTAGTCGCACTCGCATACCTAGCCAATCAAGGACCCGGTAACACAACTCGTATGAAAGGCCCAGATGGGCATGAGTACGACATGCAAAACTTACCTGACAAGCAATCTGCCGTGAAACTCATGTCCGAGATTCGGGCAGACCTCGTGAAGTTGTATACCTATTACAAAGAGACCCCTGGATTAGACCAGGACCCACCGATTGGTCGATTCGTCCAACGCTTCACACCCGATGTGTTTATTGAGAACGAAATGAGTTCACCCGACACATCCTATTCGGAAAACAAGGGACAGAAAATCGTAGTCTGTTTGCGTGATAAAACCAAGCCGCCCAAGTATCCACTCGTCGATAAAAACACAATCATGTTTGTGATGCTTCACGAAATGGCGCATTTGATGACCGAGACCATCGGACATACGCAAGAGTTTTGGGCGAACTTCAAGCTAATTTTGGGAGACGCAGTAAAAGTCGGCATTTACCATCCAGTGAACTACTCGCATACACCCACACCGTATTGCGGAATGATGATTACAGACTCGCCCATCTAGTTAGAAACAAATCCGATTTCTTAGTAATGAAAACCGTCCCCGTCTTTGGGACTTTACAGCCGGTCCGTTTCTATGAGGATGACAGCATTGAAACCGTTCGGCAAATTGTGGCGTTGCATGTAGCGTCGCATCCAGACCGCCTCTTTATTGAAGCCAAGACGAACTTGCCCAAAGACTATTATTCCACGAATCCAGTTCATTGGACCAACTTGTTTTTGCGTTTGTCCTTGGATGGAAAGCGAATCACACAAGACCGATTGAAAGTCTATTTGACCGAGATTCGTGTTGGAACTGGTGTGACCGAACGAGAAGTGACGCGAGAAGAGTGGGAGGACCATGAAGAGTTTCTGCAACCCTTGTTCGACCCACCGACCGATTTCGACGAGTGGCGTATTCTAGGTGTGGATGAAGTGCATTCGTTTGTGATGCCTTTACCACCGAGAGACATCCCACTTCAAGCAGCGTCTCGTCCGATTCCACAAACACAGAGTTTGTTTGAAACCTTACATCCTTACGAGGTGTCTGAACTTCGTGCAACGGCTCTTTCACCCGACGCATCGCCTGGAATCAAGTTGAACTACTTTCCTCGTTTCAAACCCGATACACCTACGACCATTGAACCTTTGCGTTCTTCCATTGAAGCATCCCAAGCACAACTTCAACGATTGCTTGACTTGGACACACCCAAGCATGAAACAGTGTCAATGGTTCGTGCGAAATGGTACATTCCTTTAGTCTCCACAACCTTTACAGCTCCACGCACACGATTCGAACAAATCTTCTATGGAATGACTGTGAATGAAGAGACACCGTATATTGGCTACTTCACTGCAAAGACTGAAACGGTGCGTCACAAGTTTTACTGCCCCGACTCCAAAGACAAGAAGCCTCTGTTGGATGTCTCCATGTGGAAAGGATGGTTCAACAATACACAGCCTCAACGCCGTATTCCCACACTTCTCTTGTATCGTGGAAGTTCACGCACTTCTTTTGAACGGATTGCCATTACCGACCGTGATATTACCGTAGATGTGCGTCGTGAGAAAAACTCCAAGGAAACACTGGATGAACTGAAAGCTAAATCATTAGAATGGTTGAAGACGTTGGATGCATTAACACCGTTTATGGTCCAAACTGATATTGACGCATCACGCTGGGAGTTGAGTGACTTGTCTGTAGTGGCTACCTATGCAAAAGAGATTCGGGAATTTGATATGCTTCGATTTCCATGCTTGCAAAGTGTCTTTGGATTTCAAACCGATACCTTCCGTCTTCTTCGAGCCGAACATACGTCAGATAACATTACACCTCGAGAACTCCAAGCACTTCAAGTCTTGAATCAAGAAGACGCACTTCAAACCGCAGAGTATTTGGCTGAAGAGTTGAACATTCCACTCGATGAAGCAGGTGAGTTGTTAGTCTCCGTCCAAGAGAGAGCTGAAGAAATCAACTTGGAGAAGTCTTTGCGTGCGTATCCAACCATTCGATTTTCCAATAAGGAAGTCATTCTTAAGTTTGTCACCAACTTGGAACGAACTCTGAAGTATGTCGACATCTTGCGATTTGTATTGACTTCGGAGAGTGAAGCGATTGATGCAGTGTGTCCACGACGCATGGAAAGAGTCGTTCCTAAAGTAGCCGTTCCACAACAGGAGATTCAAATGGAAGGTGAACTTGAAGCCGATGATACATTCAATGCATTGATGGGATTTGAAGAAGAGGAAGAAGTAGTCGAATCGGTTCCAACCGGTCAGAAATCTAAAAAGGTGAAGGTTCAGCCACGAGGTATGGGCACTTACAACTTCTTCAACAACCGGCTTCAAAAGTTTGACCCTGCAACCTTTGATAAGTCTATCTATCCTTCCAAGTGCGATAAACCTAAACAAGCCATCGTATTGACAGAGGAAGATAAACAACGTATCGGTCCAGACTACAACTATTCAACCGTTCCACCCAATGAAACTTTGGAACTCAAAGACCCCGATGGAACTGTGATTTGCCCTCCATATTGGTGTATTCGTGATGAACTTCCTTTGCGAGAAGACCAACTTGTGGTGAAGGAAGACGCATTACATTGTCCTGTCTGTGACGGTAAGGTTCGAACCACAGACGATTTGGATACCTTAGAGTTCACCGTCATCAAACGAGATACGTACGCAAAGTATCCAGATTACATCAAGTCACTCTCGTCCATCAACAAACGCAAAATCCCTTGCTGTTTCCAAACTCCTCGGGCAGCGACCGAAGTGTTGATTCCCAAAGAAGAAGCAACCTATGTCTTGGACTCAACTACAACTCAAATCCCTGCTTTACGATTTGCCTACCTGTCACCCGAACTAGGAAGTCAACTCTCCATTGAAACAGATTATGCAAACTCAGTCAAGAAAGGCCGTCTTTCTTCAGGTGAATCGGATTACTTCCGAATCGGTGTAGGTCGTCCTTCGAAAACCTTACCTATTTTATTGAATGATAAAACCTCCATTCCACGCCCTCGCGATGCAAAAGACAACCTTATGCAATGTTCCTTCTTCCGAACATGGAAAGACCGTAAAGAGGGTGAGACACAAGTGGACCGAATTGTTGCGTCCATTGATACTGCCTATCAGAACGGAGACCTTGGAATACTTGAAGAACTAGAATATGTAACAACCTTTTTGAAATGTGAAGTCATTCGGATTGAAGGAGGACAAGTAGTGTGTGGATTCTGGTCGGATTCAGGAGGTGCGACTTCACGCACGATTGTATTGATAGGTACTTCATTGTTAGCCTATGTATCGCGTGTTAAAGATAAGAAGTCTTACAAGTCCGAGTTCACAACCGACCTTCGTAAACCTGTCTTCAAAGCAACATTACCGATTGTGCGTGACCGACATATTCGAGCCTGTGCAGTGAATGCTCCCGTCTTAGCCGATGCAATTGCAGAACTTCAACTCAAGAATGAAGCGTCCTATCAAGTTGTCTTAGACCCATTCAAACGTATTCAAGCAGTGTTTGTTCCCAAGAAGATTCTACTTCCCGTTCAACCTTCCAATACAAAGCCGGACGCAGGAGTTCCAGTAGTCGAAGGCTATGCAGACATTCCAAAGGAAGACCTTCCATCGGGAGCCTTAGTGCGTGCGTTTCTCAAAGACACTAAACATGCAAAGTTCAAGGTCCAAGCCGACATTCACGATGTAGCTGGAAGAATCGTCGAACTTGAACTCACCTCTGGATTCAGAGTTCCGATTGTGCCCGAGGAGTCAGAAGGAACAGCAGAGGAAGTGATTGAAACCGTTCAACAGTTCAATGAAAAAACACTAGTCGATGGAGCTCCGAATGCAGCCGACTTGCAACTTGCTCAAACCATCACCTATTCCTCCGAGATTTACGAGTTCTTATTGTTCTCGTTGTCCAAAGACATTCAAACAGGACCGGATGGAGCCATCTTAGACCCGACCTATCAAGTGCTTCGGAATGCAATCATCAATCGTGGTGCAGCCCTCTACAAAGAGTTGACCAAATGGTTCAAAGCAGAAGCCTATGAAGACACGACTAAAACTCCTATTGAGTTTGTGAATAAAGTGCGAACACCGTGTGGACAGTTCACAGACAAAGACAAGTGTTCCAAATCCTCTTTGTGTGGCTGGCATAAGAACACTTGCAAGATTCGAGTCAAGCCCAGTGTTGAAAAAGAAGCAGTTCTCAAACGAATCGTCAAGACACTCCGCGATAACGACAAACAGCGTGCGCTGGTTCTCGATGGTCGGTTGTCACCTTTTTTTAGTACGATTTTATATTTGGAGATGCCTCACGAGTTGATTACAACGACGATTTAAAACTACTTATCATATTCAGTATGGCATTTCTTACACAAAACCCATAGCGGAATATGTTCATGTTCTTCTACGAAGGCTCGTATAAAGTCTTTTTGTTTTATTGGTTGAGTTTCATCTGGACGAATACGATGTAATGCTGCGAATGCGACATCTGTTCTAGAAACACATCTATCATGAGCTCTATCATACTGCGTGGCTGTTGTTGAAGCGCAATGTTCACATTTTTTTATCGAATACACCCAACCTTTAAAGAATGACTGAATTATATTACGAAGTTCACCCATTAAAGATCGAACGATAACTTCATTGGAATCTACAAGTGTCAGACCGTATTTATCAAACTGTTTGCATTTTACTAACTTCTTACGTATGAAGTCTTTCTGTTCACTAAGTCTGAGTTCTTGCATAATGATATGAGTTGTAGCCATATTGCATACTATGTGTAATATACGCTTATTATAAATCCGTTTTGATAAAAAGAACAATCAACCTGGATACCCAGAATGATTGTTATTCCGATTGAGGTGGAGTATCTAATCGTAATAGGTCTGATATTTCAATCTCCTCTCCCAATGATGCCCCCATCGTCCTAAAAGAATAGGAGGTGGTTGTCCAAAGACTCGAATGATCGTACTCCACAACATAGTACTATCTTTCCGAATGAAAGTTTACTATCCGTTTTAAACCTTGAGGAAGTGAACCTTGAGGAACTTTTGGAGGTTGAGGTAGGTGACTTCAGTCTTGTCGTCGACTCGCAACAGCTTGGCAAGTGCTGCGTTAGGGAGGATTCGGCGTCTGAAGGTTGGGTCAAAGCAGCTGTGGCTCTTGACATACTCGGAGATGAACTTGGTGACATCGGTCTGAGATCGCTTCTCACCCGCCTTGAGTCCCATGAACTGGCAGAGCTCTGGGCTGAGTGGCTTCTCTTTGAGGAAGGCGTTGTTTGCACGACGAGCCTCCCAAGCTGCTCGTTGCTCTGGGTTGAGTGTGGCGGGGTCAACCTTGCGCTTCTTCTTGGAGTCACGAGCCTCCTTCTTGGCTGCCTTGGCTGCCTCCTGGGTGGCCTTGACTGCATCACGGACACGGGTTGTGAACTCTGTAGAGAGTGCCTTGAGTTGCTCTGTGAGGTTAGAGAGGAGAGCATCAGAGGTTTGTGCTGGAGCAGCGACCACTGGGACGGCTGCGCTGGATGAAATTGTTGGAACTACAATCTCGACCTTGGAGGCGGTAACCTTCTCCTTCTTGGCCTTGGGTGCCTTGGCGGCGGGTGCTGGAACGGGGGCAGCGGCGACTGGTTCGGCGGTCTTCTTCTGGGTCTTCTTATCGGCAGGCATCTTGTTTGTTTTAGAGACAGAGACTGTTGAGGACATTTCTAACGCGTTGGGTATGATTGTTACCCTCGGCGGTCATGTAAATACTTTTAACACCGATACAGAACGGACAGAATTGAAAAAGTAATGGTATAGGGGTCGCGATACAAAGTGATGATGTGAAGCAGAGTATTAAGACACTGCAAGATGAAGATTGTGTCTTTCTGGAAAGTGTTGGGGGTGAAGGCTCGGTTCCCACATAACATTGCGATTCGTTGACGAAAGGGGTCGGAGACGGGGATGACGGTCTCGATGTCTCGATGAAGCAACATAAACATTGTCTTGTAGTCGTTCCGTGTAAAGTCGATAAAGTGTTCGGGATAGACCTCGACGAACCCATAATCTGCAAAGTGTTGGGTCAAGATGTTCAGGCGATGACGGACTCGGTCGATAAACACTTCGGATTCCACTGGCACGGGTTCTAGGTTGCGTTTCTTGTAGCCCCAGATGGTTCGAAGCCGTTTTCGGGTCTCTGCTTTCAAGGGAACCTTTGTGTAGGGATTGACCGGTGTGTAGTTTCTCATGCACCATGTCCATAGTGACCCAAACTCAAACCACCAGTGCTTTCCATTCTCTTCAAATGAAAAATACTCCATGGGATGGACTCGGTCTTTCTCGTTGAAGGTAATGATGTCTTCATCATTCGCAAGACCTTTGCGAGATAACACTCCAAAGCCCGCATGTGATAATCGATTACGAACTAACCATCCACGAAACAATGCTTGAACCTTTGTAATCGGAGGTGTAGGATGAACGGCTACCCATAACTCTGGGTCTTTCATTCGTGCATGTCGTCCACACAATGTATGTCCAACCAATGCATTGGAAGTACAGGGGTCCTTGGAGCCTCGTTTTTTCACCGACGCACATTGAATCATTATCTTCTATGAACACCTTCTTGAAAACTGGAAACATGCTGTCAAAACGGATTCTCGGTTTTCTTGGAGTTCAATAGTATACCCCAAGCAAGCAACAATGTCTACAATCGCAATCGTTTCATCTTCTAACCTCGACATCAACAAGCTCTCATTCGGAGACATACGCCTCAACAAAGCAGGCGGCAAGTCAGTTCCTTTGAAGTACAATGGTCAACCTCTTCAGATTCGTCTCGAAAAGTCAGTCTACCCTATGGGTGTGAATGTAAAGGAAACTGAGAATGGCACAACCTACACAATGAATCTCACACTCAAGGGATGTGATGCACATGCTCAAGAGCGTGCTGGAGCTGAACTAGGCTCTACAGGTGTTCTCTACAACTTCCTACACGACCTTCAAGGAAAGATACTTGACACGGCTGAAGCGAGCAGTGTAAAGTGGTTCGGCAAGGCTAGGTCTCGTCCCGTTTTGGAAGAGATGATGAAGAAGTCTATCAGTCCAAGTGTTGAGAAAATCAACGGAGAATGGGTCGCATCAGGCAAGTATCCACCCAGTCTCAAGATGAAGGTTCCAGTCTACGATGGTCGTGTCGCAATGGATGTTGCAGACGGACAAGGCAGACCTGTCGAAGTCACAACTGAGAACATTCAGCAAGTGTTTCCCAAGCGAGTGGAAGCAAGCATCGTAGTCAGTCCAAGCATCTATGTCTCTGGACAAGGATTCGGTGTGACCTGGAGAGTCAGCTATGCACGCGTAGCACCTCCACAACGCACAACTGCAGCTCAAATCTTCGCAGATGAGATTGAGCAAGAGATTAAAGCAGAACCTCTAGCGGAGACTCAAGAGGAGGAAGAACAAGAGGAAGTAACGGTTGCGTATGTAGAGGCTCCATCGGCTCCTCCTGTGACACCTGTGCAACAGATTGCACCTGCTCCTGTTGCTCCTGCGGCTCCTGCGAAGAATCGTCGTCGTGTGGCTGTAGCCTAGACCAAACCGTAGAGTTCACGGGTGGATGATGTAGTTTGAAATCAAAATCCACAAAGAACGTTTTTTCCTTGTCCGGAAAGTCTAGATACTGTGCAACCATCTTACACCCTGCGGTTTGGCGTAATGATTTGCGACCACACTCGGTGCAGGTATAGACAATCGGACGAATGACTAACATACTGGGCGTGACAATGCGTACAGGTCCACACAAGCAATGTTCCAAGAAGCGTTCAGGGGTTGTCCATTCTTCATTCACATATCGGTCAAACACATGACGGGGTAGTTTGGACCAGAGTTCATCGTCTTCGGTCCATTCAGGTTCTTGAAGTAAAGTTCCAAACTCAGAGTCATGAAACCATAAGACTCGCATATCTGCATGGTCTTTCAAGGAATGTTCTGCACATCCAACTCGTTCGAGGGAATCGTTATACAACCAATACACATCTGCGTGGTCATACGAAGGGTCTCGTGTTCCGCGATAGACTTCTTGTCCATCCATCATCCAAGTATCTGCTACGACATCCAAATCATTTTCGGTGATGTCGGAGGAAATGTTCATGTATAAAAACTCAGGATGTAGCCGTGAAAACATTGTTGAATCGTGAGTTTACGCAAATGAAACTGAAACGCACACATCGTGACGACAGACTGTCTTGGTTGCAGAACGGGATAACTCGTGGCGTTTGCGTCGTCCCTCGGCTGCTTGAAGGGTCGTTGAACACTCGTCCATGTCTTTTTGAATATCATCAAAGTGTGTTTCAAGGTAATCTAGAATCTCATCCTGAATCGCCCACTCGAAGAAACTGAGTTGTCCGACCGTGGTGTTCAGCTCCATGAACTGAATACGCTTCCAACGACAGAATGGGTCAAACATCTTTTTGCTATACGCTTTGAGATGTGCTTTATAGGCGAGATACACGATCACATGTCGTCCAGTCTTGGTGACAAAGGAAATGTTATGTTTCTTTGCATAGTTGGTGACGAGCCAGTCAATCAATCGTAAACTTATTTTAGACTGGCCCGAGAGAATGGTCTTCACTCGAGCGAGTACTTCGGGACTACTATAGAATCCCGCAAGTCGATGTAATACGAGTTGGTCTTTGCTTTGAATCTCCATAGTGGGTTTAGTTGCGCTCATTGAAAATGACTTTTATATATAATGTCGGCAATGTATCTTTCATCCGTAGGGGCAGAACTTAGCGAGATTGAGCCTCATACACGCGAACTAGGGAAAGTCGTAGAGGAAATGAAGCAAAAGCTTGTGACTGAAGTCCGAGTGCTTGAAGGCATTGAGATTGAATCCTATCTCTCTGTTCGGACTGCTTTAGAAAACGAACTTTCAACTACGAAGCTTACAGAAGAACAATGGAAGAGCGCCTTACCGAATGGTTGCTCGATAACAGACCCCTCACAGGACTCAAAAGAAGAATCCGAGATTTCATCATGCTTTGCAGGACTCTTGAGCCACGATTGCCGCTTCGTCTACTTAAGCAACAGGTCTACGCCCTCGTCGACAAACTCATGCTCGGGGAAGTCGGACGTCTGTGGATGCGAGACCGGTGCTACGAACGTGTATTGCGAATGTATGGAGCAAACGACCAAAGAACCGACGCCTGGCACGCCAAGCGAAGTGAAATGATTACTGCCTCTGAAGTCTATGGAGTGTTTGGTTCTGAATCCGCTCGTCGTGAAGTGATGATGCGAAAGTTAGAACCTAGACCTCCCGGAGAAGGTAATGGAGTTCCAGCATTGTTGTGGGGCACTCGTTTTGAACCAGTTGCAAAGAAGATTTACGAAGAGAGAACCAAGTGCACGATTACTGATGTATCGTGTGTCCAGCATCCAGTCCACAAGTTTCTAGGTGCATCGCCGGATGGATTGATTGTTCCGAACAGTGATGACCCAAAGCGATATGGTCGTCTTGTAGAGTTCAAATGCCCTATCAGCCGTGCCTTGAAAGCTGAAATACCGCCTGGATACATTCATCAAATGCAGATGCAAATGGAATGTACGGGGATTGACGAATGCGAGTATGTCGAGTTCCGATTCAAGCAAGTGAACTATTCAGAATGGCTTCGAAGCACAGACCAGAAGGGTGTGTTTACAGTCTACGAAGATGGGAAGGTCGTCTACGACAAAGACATCTACGAGGATACGACTCAGGTAATCTATTGGTTACTGACCTCCATCAAAGAGGACTTTGTTCCCAAGGACAAAGAGTGGCTACCTAAACACTTGGGAGGATTGAGTCAGTTCTGGAATGAAGTGTTGGAGCATCGTAAGAACGGAACGAAACCCGATGATAAGAAGGCTATTGTGAGTTTAGACATTTAATTGAGTTACAATGTTTGTCCACAAACACCGAGGTAGTTCAATGACTGAGAGTGTCTTATCAAAGACGAATTGGTCAATGAGAGACTGAGTGGCTTCATAGTCATCGAATACAATATATGCATTCTTTTTTGCTAGGGGCAATGAATGAAGAAAATGAGACCGAACAGCTTCCTGTGTATGATCTGCATCAATATGGATCGCATCATATTCATGATAAGGGAGTGTCTTTAAAACTTCTGTTGCATCTCCCAGAAGAAATGTAATACGATTACCAAAGTGTTGATTTAAATAGTCTACTGCTTTTGGAGAATATCGAGCATCGTTATCAATACAGGTAATTCGCAATGTAGGATTGGAGAGTAGTAATATCAAGAGAGAGTGACCTAGATAGACTCCAACTTCCAGTAAATGAGATACCTTTTGTCCGACTCTAAAAAGAGCTTCTTGTTTTTTCAAGGTCTCAAGTTGATACGAATACTCCAAACCATTGAATAAATAGCTTCCCCAACCATGAATGTGTTCACGCCCAACTGCATCATATAGTTGAATGAAATGATGAAAGTTATCATGTAATACCTTTGCAGTCACACAGTCCTTATGCCATTGAACGGCGTTTGATAATTTGTCTCTTCCATATAGCGATTTATATGCAGGAACCAAGGGTATACCATTTGTTGTAAACGGCGTCTCACTAGGAATTGCAATACAGTTTCGACAATCAGGTCTACAATTCTCCAACACTTCATCAATCATTCGAACCTCATAGTTAAGACTTATAAAAAGTCTAGCAATATCGTCTACCCGTTCATCTATTGTAGTATGAACTTCATATGCAACGACAGGTCTACATCGTTTGATTAGTTCGAGTGCACCGCAAATCGCTTTATATTCCATCCCCTCTACATCTAGATGAATAAATCCAATCTTTTCAGTAGAAAACAATATATCTAGGGTTGTTGCAGTGGTTTGAGTATGACCTTCACCTTGGGAAAGAGGAATATAGTTATTGAACGCGTTATAGTGAAACGAACAATGGTCAATGTGTCCATTCGTATACAATGTCTCAACTCTATCGCTAATTGCTGTTCGTACAGAGAAACAGTTTTCAAGTGAGTTGAATCGAGCTATCGTATCAATATACTGACAATTCTCTTGACTTGGGTCTATCGCATACACATGTCCATCAATTTGCATTGACCATGGGATTGCATTGTCTCCTTTCCATGCACCCACATCTAGAATATCTCTACTACGGTCAATTACCCCCGTTGAGATGAAATGTGAAACAATACTTCTAAAGCCTGGTTCTTTGTATGGAAACTTTACACATTCATCATCGAGAGTAGGAAATGCAACCCGAACATTTTGGTCATTTGGAAACGTTAATGTAAACTTGCCACACTCGCGTATAGCTTGTAGGGCCAGAGCTTTGTTTGTAGACAACGCATTAGTAATAAAATATGAATGAATCGCTTCATGAGAGGTTATGACCTTGAAATAGTTCTGAAGGATTGAAGTGTAATCTCCAAATCTTACCGTAAACCATTCTGGATGGTCTACAAAGACATAATTTAGGAGCTGTTCATCCGCATGTGCAATCCCTCGTATGACCTGTTTTGAGCACTGTTCTAAAATAGAGAGATATAGATTAGGAATGTAGGATGCTTCAGCTGTTATACAAGTAGATGCAATACATGTGGACGGGTCACATATCTTTGTTTCAAGATTGTGAATCAACTGTTTAGGGTCACGATAATGAATATAGGTCACAGCAATCTTTGGATGAGGTGAGTTAATAACATCAATAATACGATGAAACTCCTTTAGAATATGACTGCCTCCAAAGTCAACCCATGCAAAATGTCCCGTTTGATATGGATTCTTAAGCGATGCAAGATAGAGTGCTATATATTTGAATGTAGTTACAAGGAAGTATGATGGACTTGTTCGAGGATTCAAAGACTTGTAGTTTCGTTTGACAATCGGGTATAGATGTGAATATAAATCATAGTCTTGAATTGACTTAACAATATAGGTTGTAGGTCTGATTCCTCGTATAGTTTTAATCATCAAATGCGTATTTGTATCACAAAACACTACCATAGGAGCATCTATCTCCAACAATGGAATCGCATGGTCTTTATAGAAGTCAATACTACGTACAGATGGACTCGCATCTTCAAGTTTTGAGATATCAAAATAGGATGTAACGAGAGTTGTTTTTGGAATCGGTAGGTTTGTAAAAATTGAATCGTCATGGTCTGCAGGATAGACATGAAACATATCGTCCATCATCGCCCAATAATTGACCTCCCATGTGATGCGAGGAAGATTTGTATGAACTAGAGTCATCTGGCGTTCATAGGCAGATGCAATGAGACTGCGATGTCCGACCCAAAAAGTTCCAAACAATCTCCAGACTGGACGCGTCCATACATCGGATAGTGTATATGTAGCGGAACCAGGACTTATAATACGGTCTGTTCTGAACGAAGTCGTTTCAAGTGTTCGGAGTATTTCTGTTACACGAGTTACATGTTTCACCATATGAAATGCCCCAAAGTCAATCCACGCTAGATAGGGTGTATCTACATACACTAATGCTTCCTTCATAACTCGAAGCTTGTTCAGTTGAATACACATATAGTGTGCACTATCTTTGACTGGATGCATCTGGCTAGGTAAAACAGGTGATTCGGGTAAGAACGATGTATCAAGACTAGTAGGTATGACTCGGACATTTGAAGGAAAGACTTTATCTGAATAATGTGTATCCAAAAAGAGAAGAATTGATACACCTGTAGATGCAAGTCGGTCAAACAAGTCAAAGTAGTCTGTATCGCTGCGATATGATGTAGCAGGTTGGAAAAACGCACTTACAAAGGTAGTTGATTTCATTTTATATCATTCAACAAGAGTCGTGTATATTGTTTACACACCAGTGGCGATAGACTCACAAATGTATTATCTTCGTGAGAATTCTCTCAATACAGAAGACCCTGTGTTTTACAAACTACGAAATGATTGTATGGTGTTTCCAGAAGATGCAGTCGTTGCACGAGATTTCGCACTTCAAGGAAACTATGAGCAAGCTATTATCGAATGGGCAGCTACATTGATGGACCCCTCTAAAGTGTTTGTAGACATAGGTGCGCATATTGGAACCTATTCTATGTATATGGCATACTTCAGTTCAGGAGTAGCAAGCTTTGAATGCTGTCCCAAGACCTTTAATCACCTTTGCACGAATATTGCTTTGCGAGGTCTTGATTACAAAATTATGCCGTATCGAACTGCATTAGGGAATGAAACAGGTGTGATTCCTTACTATATGCATTCTCCCAAGGATGGAGGAGGAAACAGCTGTATGCCTTTTATAGGTCGTTCATCTCCTACGATTCCTGTTCCAATTACAACCTTAGATTCATTCCGTCTTGACAACATTGGTCTCATCAAGATGGATGTAGAAGGATTTGAGAAGAATGTTCTTGAAGGCGGTCTTGAAACATTGAAACGAAATGGATATCCAAAGATTCTCTTTGAATCATGGCGTGAGTCACGAGAGCGCGAAGGTATTCCTGCAATCCAATTGCGTAAGGAGTTATTTGACTATATTCGTTCAATTGGCTATCGCATCATTCAAGTCAATAATTGGGATGAGATGTTTATTGCCGAACGAAACACTGACACCACTTCGACCTAGGACTTGCAAACTTCTTGTTCCATTCGTCAATGGTGTATTGACTGCCCATACTCATATTACAACGACCACAAATAGGAACTAGATTATCAACTGTAGTCTTACCGCCTTTGCTTTCCGGAATGTTATGTCCACATTGGAAATCAAAGACGTTGATTCGGTTCGTACACCAAGTCACTTTACACTTACTATCAAAGCGCTGACCGATTTGCTGAACCCAGACTTGTTCGCGCAGGGCTTTGGGTATAGTTGCTTTTCTGTTCTTTTTAAACACATCCGACACTCTCGCATGAAAGACCATACTTTCTTATACGACATACGATGTATATTGATTTACTCGAAAGGGTGTTTCAATCCCATTGACGCTGTGCTTCACGGGTATAGGATTTAAGTGATTGGTTTGTTGGTCATGAGACGAATCTTGAACTGCAATAGTTCTTGCAATCTGTGTTCGGTCTAAGAATTCAGGTTGGAATCGTTCGGTTGTTTTCATCATTACGAGGACGGCCACTAAGACCGCAGCCAACATTAAAAGCCACTTCGTCATTATCCTTCTTCACGAAAAAACGAACAGCTTTCTGTCTAGATGAAAGGATAAGTATGGACGAAGACAAAGCACTTGAAACCCTGCGAACAATGCTAGGACGCCGTGGTTTGGATACAAAGACTGAACGAGTTGTTACCGATGGAATTGAGAATGTGAATTTGCATACTATTGGAAATCAACTGGTTGTCTTCAGTCAAAAAGCCAAAGGTATGGTGGAGAGAGATGTAAATAAGATTGTAGACTTTGCGGATAGTAATGACTATACCCACGGCATCATCATTGTAGCCTTGGTTCCACCATCCGAGAATGTATTGAAGATCATCAAGCAGATGACCAAGACTCGGTTGATTCAGTTCTTCCACAAGCGTCAACTTCTGTTTGATATTACAACACATCGTGCTGCAATGCCTCATCGTATCCTCAAAGAGGAAGAGAAGACCGAAGTGTTCAAGACCTACAACATCAATACACCCGACCAGCAGCTCCCCTGGATTGACTCACAAGACCCAATGGTCAAATGGATTGGCGGGCGACCGGGTGATGTCATTGAAGTGAATCGACACAGCGATGTTGCGGGTGCACAGCTATACTATCGCTATTGTGTTCCGGATGTAAATATTGCGTAGTGACAATGGATGCTTTAAAAGCGAAATATAATACTCAACTCGCTGAATATGATAGGCTGTCAGCGGATGCTATTGAGACAGATGATGTAACTCAACTTCCTAGACTCCGTGAGTTGAATATTCAGATTGCCGCAACACTCAATGAGATGATTGCAAAGCTCACCTTTTTGAAAGAGAACACACCCGATATCAAATTAGAACGAGATCAGTTCATCCAAAAGCTAGGTAAGATTCAACGAGATTATAGTGGGTTGATTGCAGCTACAGACACACTTGAAACCTTGCGCCGTATTCGTCAACATGTGAGTTATGATGCAGATTACCAACTTCGGATCTACTTATTGTTCTTTTTACTACTTGCTCTCTGCATTGTCTTCTATGTGATGTTCATGGCTCAAAAGAAAGACACTACTGCTGCAAGTGCAAGGACTCCACCGATGATGGCAGCTTTGGTATAGTACATTGAATCATCACGAATAATTTCTTCTTTGCTTTTCATCTCACCTTCATACAGGTCATTTAACTTTGGACCTTGTGTGCGAGCGTCTGCAATCTCCTTCTGAAACTTTACAAGTTCGGGGTTTGTTTTTTCATAGTTCTTCGCAAAGTTGTCGATGAAATTAGAGTCAGTTTGAATACTTTGCTGTAAGGTTTTGAGGTAGTCGTTCAACCATTTTTCAGCTACATCTGCTTGTTGTTTATAGGTTGATTGTCCAGTCACCTTATACTCCAACAAACTCAATTTGTATCGTGTCAATACAGTTTCAAACTCGCTCGCCATTATCTTGTTTGTTAGTAAACAAAATGCCCGTCAGTTCTTTCCTTGAACTCAACACACCAAGACATGTCCGTCTAACCACCGATGCATCCGAACATACCCGTTATGTTCGTATGGCTGCTACAGTTGCGCCTTACATTGGCAATGGTGTTTCAGCTGCACCTACATTAGGATGGAAGTCTAATGAAGTTTCAACCTCTGCTCGTTTAGTGGCTCCATTGTATGGAATTCTCAACGGTTTTCTCCCGAACCGTAAGTAAGGGAGATGAGTCAAACTGTAGGTTGTCCACAAGGGTTTGAAAAAGGTGTGTTCTTTACATGCCATGCAATCTGTCCGCCACGATTTAAACATCAACAAGACGAAGGTGGAACGGGTCCACCCGTTTCAAAGTGCGTCCATATTCATCACAATCAAATTTTCTTCAATTTGACGTCCTTACCTCAGATTGAACCTACAGAGGAGATACCGCAATCATACTCGAGTGAAATGGACCGTATCGAAGAAGAACTCACACGGGTCGATGGTGAACTTGAAGATCTTGTTGAGTTGAATGAAGCGAGCCGACAACGAAGAAGATATGTTCGTGAGTTTTCTCGTATTGATTCAAAATACACAGACTTTAAAGATGCAAGTGCTGCAATCAATAAACTCAAAGAAGTCAGCGATACTTTGAAACCTATGCGAGCTGCAACTGCTCCATCGTCAGACCTTGAAAAAGAACGCAAGGCCATTCTCTCTATTGAAACACGTGACCTGTTCTTTATCCAATTTTCACTCTTCCTCTTGGTATTAGTCTTTTTGGCTTATTTTACACTTCCAACCGACACTGCACATGTTCTAGCATTTTTGTTATTATCTGTGGGCGTCTCCATTGGTTTCTTTCTAACAAGATGAGTAATGCAGTTAAACGGCTGGCAAAATTCGTGGCCGTTCCCTAAATGTCCAACTCCATTTGAAAGTACTGGAAATATGTCATGTGTGATGGCATGTCCGACCGAGCGAGGCTATGAACGACGAGCTGTGAATGGGGGGTTTCAATGTGTCTATAAGAGCGACCCCAAACATTTCACAACATTGAATACGGTCTCTGCAGTGCTTTTTCACGGGACAACACTCGAACAACTTAAATCAGTTAATCCAACTGCGTTTAGTGAGTTTAGTAGGGAACAAGATAGGTTTACGAATGAACTCGTAGTTCTTGATGGAAAGATTGATAAGGATACAAAACTTCGTGATGCATTTCAAAAGCTCCAAGATGCAGAGAATGTGCGAGACCAAGTGCCCAATGCCTATCAACAAGCGCGTTCCAACTATTATACTCTCAAAGAAGGAGATACATGGAAAGAAGCCGAAAAGCAACGGTTATTGCAATCTGAAGTCAACCCAATTGTTCAAAAGATGATAGAGTCTAAAAACTCTGCATTACAACAGTTTGAAAGTCAACGAAAGACTGTGGATGTTGTGAATGGGTTGAAAGACAAAGTGTTATCACTCAAAGACGAAGTGAAATATGCAGCCGATACCTTCAAGGACCAGATTAGTAAAGTCGAGAACGCAATTCAGCGTGAACGCAAGATGCGAACACAAAAGCCTGACTTGAACATCTGGGATTGGTTTGATTCAATCTTGAACATTCTCATTGTAGCATCCTTGTTGTATGTCTTGTATTCGATGTATCAAAAGTATGTAGAACGATCGCGGTTAAGCTCGTATGGAACTATCTACTAGAACATCAATGGAAATCACAGACCCTCGAACGGTCCTAGACTTTCAAAAAACAACCTTTTGCGGTCACATCCGTTCGCATGTTACGAAGGTGCTCCTTCAGAACATTCAACTCGGTCACGCAGATTATGCCTGTTATTGGTCTCTGGAACTTGTCTGTTCTGGACTTGTTCATACATTATGGATGGCTCTCTTTGAAGGTGCAGCCCTTCATGTGAATCGAGCTCAACCTGCTATCTTCTTGTATTTAGCGAAAGCGTATGAAAACTATGCACCGATTGAATCCAAGTATTCGTTGCGAGACATGACCGCTATTCGTAACAACATTGAAGTGCGTGAACTCATTTGCAAAGCTGCTGCAACCATTTCGTTCTGTCGCAAGAACAAGCTTCCTACCTTACCGACCATCAAACCTCAACACGATTTCGACCCAATCACTATTCAAGAGTCTTTGAAAGCACCCTCTACTTTGTATGGGAAATTGGTCTTGCGTCGTGACGATCCATTGACTGTTGCAGTTCCTATGAATGAGTTCGTCTATTGTCTTCGTCAAGATGTGAGGGATACAACACGAGCCTTGTATTGGATGGCGTGGGTGTATGCCTATGCTCGTGAACATAAGAAACAAACTAAACAGCCGTTGATTTTTGCCAATCGTTCAGACACCTATGTTTCGGTTGCACATGGGAATCATGTTGTATGGAGTTTCTGGGACGCAATTCAAAAGCAAGCACAACCGGTTGCCCGACCGTACATTGAAGTCTTGTATCGAATGTATTGCTTACGATGGAGTCCTTCAGACGCAAAGTCTCGACAGGCTTTAGTCACGACTGCGATTGTCTTGGTCTGTGAAGGTGTGACCTTGGACACTACACCCGTTGCGGGAGATTCGTTAGCCGTTGCAACGGTGTTGAATGGAATCCCTGCGTGGTTAGATGCGATTACGCGAATGCAAAAGAGCTTTTCAACTTAGAAAACGAATCCATCGGCCCTAAAGAAATATACCTTAAATGTTTCCTGAAATCTCTGCTTCAAAAGTTGCTGGCTTTATCGGTCTCCACAAATACCAGAACCAACATGAAATTGCATACGAGCTCCTCTGTAAAGACCTAGTTGGAAAGACGCGTGTAGCCGAGTTGGAGAAAGCACACAATCTTCGTCCGTATTCCAAGTTGGTCGATGAAGTTTTCCGTGAATGGCCTATTATGGACATTGTTCAATCCGGTATCAAATCTGCTCAACACACCGCCAATGTCCAAGGAGTGCTCAAAGAAGTCGAAGCTCAAGCTGCATTAGTGTTCGATCTTCGTAGAGACACACTTCCTACTGAACTCAAAGCACGATTGGTCTCTGAAGTTCGTGGTAAGGTTGCTAAACAGCGTGGACTCAACAATGAAGAGAAAATCTTGGACACTTACGAAACTGCAAAGGAGGTCAAGGTAACCGAACGAAATACCAAGACCATCAAGAAAGACTTTGGAACTTTCAAGTTGGTTGGACGATGTGATGGCTACGTTGCATCCGAGAATCGTATTGTAGACTCCAAAGACCGAACACGTGTCTGGGCTGAAGTACCGCTCTACGATGAGATTCAGTTACGATGTTACATGAACATGTATGACGCACAAGAGTCTGAACTGATTGAACGATTCCCAGACCGAACTACACGCCACACCAAGTATCTGAACAACCCTGAAAAATGGGGAGCCATTGAGAATGAGATTCGTCGTGGAGTGGACAAGTTGAATGCCGCACTTCACGATGAGGAAGAGTTAAAACGAATCGTTTTCGCGAATACAGTGACTCTTTCATGAACATAACACTATTGAACGAACTTCCTGACTCTTGGAAAAACGCTAAACCATTACGAACCTATGAAACTCGTATGATGTATCTAGGGTTTCGTCGATACAATGTAGAACAAAAAACCATTTCAAGTGTAGTTCGTGCAGACGATGGAACCTTCCAGTATGAAGAAATGCCTTTTGAATCCGCTGTCTTCTCACGAGGCTATGCATGTGAACAAGTTCGAGTCAAGGTGTATTCAGACTCACCTCGTGTATGGGTGGAAGAGTTGTCACCTTATGAACGAACGGTCTTTGTCCAACAACCACAGCAGACTGCTTGAACTTGACGAACAATCGGACTTTTGGATGCAAGAATCGCTGCTTCTACAATGACTGGAACAACACGGTCAACAGTGAAGTATAAGGCCTCTTTTTCCTCTGGAGACTTCTCTGAATCGTGGATGCAGGTTCGTAAGATAGATTGAAGTAACTCAAGCTTCTCTTTTCCTTTGAGATTTGCAATCTGCTCAACTTCTTTTGCGACTTGAATGGAAGAGCCAACAAGATTGTTCAAATCTAACTTTCCTTTAAGTGCTTTATACACAGCGTCCTTCGTAGCATGGAGAGGATTGGACTGCATTGCGGTTTGTTCATTCACGACAAAAGATGCCGACGAGATAAAGATGGACCTCCAAGAAATCCTTTCGGTCGCATTAGGCACCCTGATTGTAGTCGTCATCGCACATGTTGCAGTGTTCTGGGTTGTGCGAACCTTGTATCCTCCAACTCAAATTCAGCCAGTTTTCACACCACCGCCGATAGTAGTACAACCCGAACCTGAACAACATGTCAGCGTTCCAACGTATACACCGCCTGTGCCCGTGGAAGCCCCACGTCAAGAAGGGGAACGTAAAGGACCACCACCTGCTGAAAGTACCTCAATACGTGGGGAATCCGGGGTGGATTCTGCTAACACACGAGGATAATCGAGCCGTCGCATGGTTCGTAGACCAACGCGATACACCCGTTCCACTTCCCATCGTGATGGATGAGCGTCTCTTTTCAGACACCGTCATACGCGTCGTCCAACTCAAACCTTCCGTCTTTTTAGTCTGCGACATTCGCTATCTCAATGGAATCAATGTCTATGAAAAACTCTCGTATCAGAGTCGCCGCGTATTAGTTGAAAGTCTACTACAAGAATGTCATCATCCAGACTTGACTGCTTTATTGACCTATGATGAAATGCCCGAGGATGCGTCGGTGCGAGGATACGAACAGTATGACAACGAACCTGGCACGATGGGCGTATTTCTTCCTGTGAAAGAGTAAATGTCTTGTGGAGCTCAACAAGCAGGCCGTAGACGACGAACAATGCGAGGTGGAATGATGTATGGATTTGGAGCCGACCCTCTCACGGGCACTGGAGGTGCGGGTTTTACAGCGGTCAATACTTCCGCACCTGTCAACTCTGCAACAGGTCAAGTCATGAATGACCCCTATGGAACTATTCCAGAAACACAGGCAATGATAGGAGGTCGTCGCAGAAAGTCCAAGAAGTCTAAAAAGACCAAGAAGACAAAGAAATCCAAGAAGACCCGCAAGACTCGTAAGAACCGTATGCGTGGTGGAGCAGGTGTTTACAATGCAGGTTCAACAGGCACATCCTTTGTAGGCGGTATTCCAAGCTTTCCAACAGGTAGTCAGACCTACGGAAACTATGCAGGATACAACCCACAGATTCCAGCAAGCAATCCTCATGGCGTAGGCGCAGATGGTGTTACCCGAGTCTAACCACTGCATCGGCAAACACATAGGGTAAATACTCCAAATCGTTCGTAGTGATTTGTGGTCCACCGTGAATCGACATTGTTAAAAACATCTCCTGAACAACACTGCGAAGTGTATGATACTCTTCCCATTCACGCCATGCGGTATACGCATGCATGCTTGTGGAAACCACCATCATCAAATCACTGCCTCCAATGAACATGAGAAAAAGGGTAATGAGAGGTCCTAGTATCATCTCGTTGAAGAGAAGGACGCAATCACCCCAAGACTCGGGTGCATATCGTTTACGAAGCTGAATGTAGCGTTCTGCGATTTCAAAGGGTTTATGAATCATCGCGAGCTTCGATTGTTATTCCTTGATCTGGAAATTTGACCTCGTTAAACGTCCCCGCTTCAATGTACATAAAGTCTGTGCGGTCAGTTACTTGAATGAGATTGCAGAGAAGATCTAGTTCAATACGGTTTCCGGGTATAAGGAACTTGTTGAGGCTTCGAGTCAAGTCAATTTCAGTATCCAAGTCTCCAATCCATACCCATGGAGCTTGACCGTCTGGAATGTCGAATGGTGTGTTGGTCCATGCATGTGGGATGATTTCACCTTCGTAGAGAACCGAACATTTCTTATTGCCTTTACGGTCAACCCATTCTTCAACATACACACAATTTTCAAAGACACGTTTGTCCGTCTCTTCGAAGGGAATGTGTTCGTTGGATAAGTAGTATCGTGCAACTGGACGATGTGTATACGCCTGGGAGTATTTCAACTCGATCCAAAGGTCGTAGAGGTAAGTGTAGGTGCGGGCGAGTCCTGAGAAAAGGTTGAAGAGAATGGAGACAAGAAAGACAAACATTGTAGCGCTATAAGGTTTACATCATTTTTGATTTAGAATCCGTTTTGACTTTTCCAACCGCATTTGAATCCTCTGGAAGGTCACCATCGACTGCAGTCTTATCTAAGAACTTCTCCTTCACACCTCGGAGTATAGACTCGTCAAATCGTGTGGACATTGCAATGGCAGTGGCTAGGGATGTAATCAAGAAGGGAGCTGCGACCAAGAACCAGGAGACAATACCGAGTTCAATTCCGCAGAGAGTGTCCAACAACACAACGGTTGAGAGTCCAAGGATTGCCTTGATTGTCATGGTAATCCACATGCCCAAGGAAGCATCCAATCCAAGTTGGATGACCAAGAAAATCATGTATAAGAGAGCAGGTGGGCACAAATCTTCAATGAAACGCATCTTCAGGTATTACAAGTAATCAAGAAAAAGATGAACGATGTCGAGATGATTTGTCAATTAATCGGTTGTTCACAAGAAGAAGCTTCACAAGCACTCTTAAACCATGAGACACTTGTCGATGCGATTGAATCCCTTCTTCCTCCTGCTCCAGTCGTTTCAGGGTCAAAATACATTCCTCCCAAACCGATTGTAGATTCAGGTCTTTCACCCGAACAGAAAGAATTATGCGAACGAGGACGATGGCTTCAAGACAAAGTTAACGCTGTATTCTCAGTCGCCCATTCGAAAACGCTACCCCTGCCGGACGCCCCGCAGGAGGTTCTCGCACACGACCCGGTTCAGACGAACGTGAAATCTGAGATACTGGAGCCGATTCAGTCCGAACCACTACAGGGTTCCGTTGAGCAAACTGTTCTACCAACCCCGAAATTCGAGACGCTTCCACAAAGAGATCCATCTTCTCAATATGTTGTCTCGAATGTTCTCCTAGCTCAGAGTAGGCACTTTCATTGTCCAACGAACGAATCGCAGTAACCCATTCGTCAATAGCGTCGCGGTCACATCCAATCCCTACTGGTTGAATCCATTCATGTAATCCCTCGGTGCTTCCACCTGGATAGATTGAGTTTGGATTGGGTTTAGAATAAATCACTGGAATACGATTCAACATTGCCTCCACTGCGATACGACCAAAACTCTCATAGTAACTCGGAACTAACAAGATTCGAGTTCGTTTGAGAATCATACGAACATCATCATTGAATGGCACCCACTCTACATTGGACGGAGATGGAGGCACTTGTCGTTCACCGTAATATGGTAAGACACCCAAGAATCTGCGTTCGGGCATTTTACGTGCCATCTCTAAAAACTGTTGAACACCTTTGTTCAGATTTGCATTGACCAATGTAATACAGTCACCGCGAAACGGTTCTTGAATCTCAATCTTGTTTCGATGCATTAATGGACGAATGTTTGCAGTCTGTTGAATCTGCGAAGGCCAAGGTGTAATGTTCTTTCGATATTGTGTTTCCATAATCGAGTTGATAAACAACAACAACTCAGCCCAATCGTTCTTACTTTCGTTTCGAATGGCATTGTAATTGCCGTCAAAATGACAAGTGGCTATTATTGGACGATTGTAGCCTCGTGAGTTGATCTTACGCACATCGGGTAAGATGGGTGAATGAGGGCAAATCCAAACTTGAGACGATTCTAAAAACGACGAAGCAGCTGTGTAATGTAAAAAGCGGAAGCCACGATAGGTGCCTCCGTTGAATCCTTCTTTCGGGATTTTGATAGTCAAAAACACGACCATATGGCCGCGCGTTTGAAGTTCGGAGGCTAAATCTATGTCGTGCAAGAACGCCCCACATAGATCGGGCATTCTATTCGCAAAGAAGAGCACTTTCATTATATTCTACGCACTATCGTGTTTGAGACACTAAACGAGTGGGGTCCCCTCCGCGAGTCCATTGTTCGACCCAATGGTTCACGTCTTTGTAATCACTGGTCTTGACGGGAATGAGAGGTTGGTAATAGTTTGGAATCATTTTGTCCATGATGGTGGAGACATCCTTGCGGTTACGAGGAGGGGCAGAGCGAATCAATCCCGATTCATCTTCAACGGCCATTGGGTCACCACCGGATAAGAAAGGAGTGGTTGC
>Ga0247844_1002637_pt1 | contig 28725 bp, 37 predicted proteins | sample LaCtaG_FD_192421 | JGI IMG/M metagenome (GOLD analysis project Ga0247844, IMG submission 192421) | Freshwater microbial communities from meromictic Lake La Cruz, Castile-La Mancha, Spain - LaCruzMarch201714.5m_1 | ecosystem: Environmental > Aquatic > Freshwater > Lake | place: Spain: Castile-La...
CGCCAGCCACGCGCTGAACATCCGCATCACCGACCTGGCCGGCAACGCAACCACGCTGGTTGTAGCGCGCCACACGATCTTTGACACGCCGCCACATGATTTTGGACCCCTGCGCGTCTTTCTCATTGCCCGATAATGGGCGCCTTAGGGGCGCTTGAGGAGCCCCTCACCCTCCCGCCAGCCCATGCGGCGTGATCAGCACCTCGCTGCGCGCGCGCCAATCGCGCCGCAGGAACACCCCGCCCATGCCGACGAATGGCTCGGCATAGCAGGCGTGGGGGATGGCGCGCAGGCGGGTGATGATCCGCCCGGCGAGGCGGCGCTTGCCGCCCTGATAGGGGGCGACGGGCGCCACCGGCGAAACCGTGATGCGAGAGGGGGCAGACTCCATCGCGTGGGTGCGCTTTCCTTGGCCCGCCGCTGGCCAGCGGTGCTGGGCGGTGAGAGTTGTGCGTGCTGCCGGCACGCGGTTTCGGGCGTGCCACCGCCCGGAACCCCCGCGCTAGCGGGCGGTCAGAAGCTGCCCAGCAGCCGCGCGCCCAGCTCGGGCCGGTCGGCGGACAGGCCGGCGGGCACGGGCAGCGCTTCGCTGGCGACGATCGCGATCATCGCATCCCCGTCCAGCGCGAAGACCGGCACGCCGGGTGGCGGCACCATGCCGCCGATCCGCGGGTCGAGGGGTTGGGTCGGCTCCCCGGGCGCGGTCCAGCCGAAGCTGCGCAGCGCCGCCTCGGCCGCCGGCATCGGGCCGTACCAATAGTGCTGGGTCCAGTCAGGCATCTGGGTGGGTCTCCGTCAGATGGGCGTGGCGAGGAGGAGCGATTGAAGGGCGGTGTCCGAGACCGCGTAGGGCAGCACCCGCACATGTCCGACCTCGCCGAACATCGACACCGTGCCGCTCGCGGTGTTGCCAAGCCGCAGTCTCGTCAGGCCGCTGACAGGGCCACCCGTGACTTCCACAGGCGCGTTGCCATTGAAGGACGCCGCAATGCGGCCGGAACCATCTATCGTCGCGCCGATACGAAACGGCGTGCCAGCGACGAACGTCCCGGCGGACCCCGTCACGCCAGAGCCCACACTGGTGAACCATACCCCTCCCAGATTGTTGGTGCCGAAATCATTGCGGATCAAGAAGCGGTTAATGTCGGTCCCATCGTCAATTTGCAGCAGCACCGCATTTGTGGGACTGACCGCCGCCTGCGGCAGCATCGCGGACATGAGCACGGTGGATGCGCCATTCGCGCCGATGCCAAGGCTGGCCAGCGTCGCGCTCACCAGATCAGCGCCGCGCGTGCTGGCGGCAGGCGTGCCGACCGCTGGCAAAATGGGCGATGATGCGAAGGGCGCCATTTCCACCTGCGGCCAGCCGATGCGCAGCGTGCAATCGACCGTCGCGCCACTGGTGATGGTCAACTGCGTAAACGGGCGCATGAAAGCCGTATTCACGTTGCTGAAGGTCGAAGATGTGGACGTGACGGTGAACCGCTGCCCGGTAAGAGGCGCGTTTGTCGGCACTGGTGTGATGAGCGCGTATTGATCGAGCGCGGCGCTGGCCGAATTGAAGTTCGTGGCGCCGGTCGGCAGTGAAATGCCCGTCAACGACCCGCCCACTAACCGCAAAAAACAAGAGACCGTCACGATGGCGCCGGGAGCAATGGGGAACTGTGTTAGCGTGTCAAAGTGGCAGGTTGTAAATGTGGTGGCTTCCGCTGTGCCGTAAACTCGGACATCGACGTAGTTGATGCCGCCCCCGACGCCGGCGCCAACAATCTCCCTCGTGATGCCGTTGGAGCCGGCTGAAATGCTCCAATTCGTCGGCCCTGTGCCAGGCGTGCCGGCGACCACGCCTTCGCATCGTGGATTGCGCACGAGGTTGGTCCGCTGCCCCCCGACCAGCAACCGCCGCGCGGTGCCGCCAAAGCGCGGCACATCGGCGACAGCCTCCACCCAGTCCACACCCGTGGGGCCGAGGCTCGTGGATCGGGACGCAACCTGCGCCCGGGCCAAAGCGAGGGGGCTGCGCAGCATGCCGGCGCCGACCAGCGGCGCGGCGCGATCAGCAGAAAGCCACGGACGCGACATCAGAAAATGTGCCGCATGCAGACGGTCAGCGTGCGCGCCGCCGTCTGGTTGGCGGCCGTGGCGCCATCGCCGGCGGCGGCGGTGCGCAGCCACAGATATTCGTGGGACGCGATGCGGTTGCCGCCGGCGCCGATTGTCAGGCGGGCAGCAAAGTTGGGGTAGCTCGTCAGTGGCCGCAGACCGTATTCGGCCAGCAGCGGCACCGCTTGGCCCAAATCGGGCGTGGCGCCGACCAGCGCGGTCAGCAGCGCGCCGTCCATGCTGGCGGGGATCTGCACCCACAGCACCGTCATGGCCGAGGCCTCGATCGGCGTGCTGGTCACCGATTGCCCGGCCGGGATCGTCACCGTGACGCGGCGCAGGTATCGGTCGAGAAATTCGTCGCTCATCTGGGGCTCCTCAGCTGAAGGCGGCGGCGCGGCGCGCCCAATCGGCGTCCAGCGCCGCAGTGATGCTGGGCAGCCGCCCAGGGATGGCGATGCCGACGCGGTAGATGCGCATCTGGCGGGCCATCAGCTGGTCGGCCGTGTAGCCGCCGGCCGTCCATTCGGGCGTGCCCGCCGTGATGGCGGTGGCTGACGTGACCTCGGCATTGTTGGTGCCGCGCGATGCGGTGCCGCTGGTGAACGCGAAGGTGCCGGCGGCGGTGCGGATGCGGAAGCCGGTGCCCCCGGCCTCCCGCCAGAACGCGATCTGCGCCACCCCGCCCACCGACGATGCCGGCGCAGGGCTGAAAATCAGGTCGTTGAACGCGCCGGCCGCGTCCAGCCGGCGGAACCGCACCTGGTTGGTGCTGTTCGGATACAGGGTGCGCAGCTGGAACAGCGGGCAGCCGATCAGCACCAGATTGTTGCCCAGCTGCGGCGTGGGCAGCTTCAGGTAGGCCATGACCAGGTAATTCTGGTCCTGCGCCAGGATTTCCGTCATCACCGCGGCCGGGATCAACAACCCGTTCGCGCCGCGGGTGGTGGCCGCGAAATCCAGGCCGCCGCCGGCGATGGTGGGCGCCACGCCACCGGACTGCACGGTCAGCGCGGCGTCGGCGCGGCCGGTGATGTCGCGCACCAGCCCGCCGGACACCACCGGCGACCCGCCGGGATAGGACCAGCCGAACGCAAAATCGGCCAGGAAGCGCCAGGCGCCGGTCTCGTCCGTCTCCAGCAGCCGGTCCCGCACCAAGCGCGGGGCCGATGTCGGGGCGGTGCCGGTGCCGGCGCGCAGCAGGGTGATGTCCGGCATGGTCAGCTCCAGCGCGTGCGGTTGAGGGTGGCGGCCATGATCGCGGCGCGGCCGGGCTCGGAGAGGTGGTTGCCTTCCTCATCATCGCCATTGCCGCCTTCTGGCCCGGCATTGGTGCGGCCCCACAGCGCCGCGGCGGTCATGGATGGCTCGACCAGGGTGAAATCGGACACCGCGACGAAATCGGCGGTCAGGGCGATGGTCCCGCCGGTGAACCCGATGACGGGCGCATGCTGCCCGCCCCCGCGATGCACCGGCCCGTCCCAGATCAGCGCGTTGCGGAAAGCCACCATCAGGTGCGGCCCCTGCGCGCAGATCTCCAGGATGGGCGTGGCGGCGCCGGTGGCCGCGGCCACGCTGCTCACGAAGCGCGGCACCGAGACCACATCGGTGCCGGCCCACACCGTCATCGCGATGTTGCCGCCGGCATCGCGTTCCAGCACCAGCCGGTTGCCCGGCACGCTGGACAGGGTGCATTCCAGCGTGCCGCCGGTGGCCCAGAATGTGTTGGTGGCGCCGGGGGCCGACCAGCTGCCCGCGAAATCCACGGTCTCGGCCGGCCAGGTGTAGGGCCAGCTGATGGCGGCGGCCTTCAGCACCTCGCGGAAATAGGTCAGCCGCTCATCCGTGCCCCAGTGCAGCGCGCCCAGCTGGCGGCCCCAATCGATCAGGCCCAGGTCGCGCATCGCCGCCTCGGACCGCATTAGCCCCGCCATCGAGAGGCGCGCTTCCAGCCCGGCCTTGCTGCCGCGCGATGCGTGCATGGTGCTGGGCGCGGTGCCGGCGATCAGCGCGATGTCGGGGCGCGGCGACAGGGTGGTGAACGCCTCGATCACCGTGCGCATATTGATCAGCGTGTCGGTGCTGGCCGGCGCGCCGTGGTTCATGCCGAAGCCCAGGATCACCAGGTGGGGCCGCACGCTGGCGCCGAGCCCGATGTCGGTCAGGTTCAGGCTGGTGACGTAGGGCAGCCAGGGCAGCGCCGGGTCGCGCGCCCAGGTAACCGTCGTCGGCCCCGGCACGCCCGCCGCATCATCCCAGGTCGTAGCGCCGATCGCGCGGTTCACCACCACCAGACGGTTCCGCAGGTCGCCGAATTGGGTGCGCAGCGCGCGGCGCAGCAGATGCTCGAACTGGCTGGCCAGCCCCACGCGCTGGTTCGGGTGGCCCCAGCTGTCCATCATGTAGGCCACCACCGCCGGCGCCTGCGGCGTGGCGGCCTCGATCGCGGCCAGGAAGCGCCGTAGGTGCCGCGCCGGCACCATATCCTCCAGCGGCTCCAGCCCCGCGAGGTTGTGCGGCAGCACGCGCTTGCGATAGGCGCCGGTCAGCCGGCCGCGGCCGGAACGCGTGCGGAAATGCACATTCCCGGCATACAGCAGGTCAGGCGCGTTGTAGGGCGCCTCGAAATACAGCGTGTCCAGCCCGGCCGCGTCCGCCGCCGCGTGCGCCTCGGCGATCATCGCCGACACATCGGTCACGCCATCCTGCGCGATGCCGGGCGCCCAGGCGCGGATATCGTCCGCCGGCACGGCGGCCTGCGCGCCAGCGGCGGTGGTGGGCACATAGCCCAGCACGCGCGCCACCCCGCCCGCATCGGTATCCACGATCAGCGCGGCATCTCCGGGATTATCCAGCGCGTCGTATCGCGCCACGATCGGGAATGGGCTGGCGCTGACATCCAGCGCATCGGCATGCAGGTCGCGCACCTCCACCCGCCCGTCGCGGCGCACGCTGGCCACCACGCGGTCCACGCCGCTGGCGTCCGGCACGATGATGGCGATCGCCGGGGCGTCCGGCTCGATCGTGTCGAACTGCGCCACCGATCGGTTGACCTGCCGGCGGGTGTCGCCCACGCGCACCAGCGGGCCGGATGCGGGCTTGCGATATTCGCCCTCATTCAGCGCGCCATAGACCACGCCCAGCGCGCCGGCGGCGCTGTCCGCCATCGCGGTTTCCAGCTCGGCCAGGGTCTCCCGCAGGATGGCGGCGTTCACCACCGCGTCGGCGGTATTGTCGGCGGCGGCCTGCGCCAGCGCCACCTGCGGCGCGACGGCGGCGGTGGCGGCGGCGACCGCGGCCGGGGCGGCGGCGGCTTCGGCCACGTTGGTGGCGGTAGCCTCAATCACCGCGAAGGCGATCGACCGCGCCTCATCATCCTGAACGCCCACCAGGACCATCCCGTTCGCCGATGTGGCGGCGGCCAGCCGATCGATGCGCCGGGCGGTCAGCGCCTGGCTGTCCGGCGTGGCCAGCAGCGCGCCATCCTCGGTGACCAGCAGCGGCCCGTCGATTTCGTCGGGCACCACCGTGCTGGGGGCAACATCAAATGACGCCTCAACCGCCGCCTCGCGCGGGCCGGCACAGGCGGCACGCACCCGCCAGCGGCCGGGCACGTCACCGGGCAGGTCCAGATACCAGCGGCCGGTGCCATCCGCGGTCAGGTCCGCCTGCTCATGCAGCACATAGGTGGCAGACCCGGGCCGGCGGATGCCGATTTCCACGCCCGTCGCAGCCACGGCGGCCTGGGTCGCGATGTCGCGCGCCAGCAGCGACACGCGCACACCCTGCCCCGACCAGACGCGCGGGCGCGGGAATGCGTTCGGGGCGATCGCCAGGACGATCTCGACGGCAACGGTCATGGCGGCATCGTCGCGCGCGCGCGAGGCGCCCGGCAGGCTGAAGCCCGTCAGCCGCTACCGGCGGGTTTCCATCACATAGATGGATTGCTGCTTGCCCGGGCTGAAATCGACGTTGGGCACCGCGGTGTTCGATCCGACGACGACCCACAGCGCATAGACCCAGGTGCCGGCCCCTGGCTCATCGATGAAGAAATCGCTGTCGTTGGTCCGCACCCACGCCACGAAAAACCACTCGGCCGTGGATGCGTTCTGCCGCATCAGGGCGATGCCGGCATTGCTTGCGAATGTGCTGGTCGGGATTGCCACCGGTCAGTCCCCCCGATCCCCGCCGCCATCGCCGCTATAGTCGGCCGGGCCATTGAACGTCACACCCGTGGTGCGCACCAGGATCAGCGCCCGACCGTCGCCGGCCAGTGTGATCGTGCGGTGCACCACCTGCCGATGGTCATAACCGGCCCCCGGTCGATCCATGCGGTTCAGGGCGAGCGATGCAGCCGATGACAGCACGCGGGTGATCGAATTCGGCGCGATGTCATCCACGGCTGAAAGGCGTGCCGTCGCGCTGATCGGGCCCGCCCAGCCGGAGTAATTGCCGCTGCGGTCACGGCTGCGCATCAGCGCCCAGCGCGTCTCGCCCGGCGTCCAGCCCGTGGAAACCCAGAAGTCGCTGCGGCTTTCGCCCACCTTTGCGTAGCTGCCGTTCTGGGTCGCCGCTTCCCACACCTCCACCAAGTCCAGGTCGCTGGCCGTGTCGTTCGTCCAGCGCCAGCTGGCGCCGCGCTGCACGCCGGTGCCAGTGGGCGATGTGGGCGCGCCGGGGGCGGTGGTGTCCGCCGCGCCGGCCTGCTGCACCGTGGATGTCCAGGCCGAGGGCGCCAGCCCCGCCAGCGCGCGCACGCGCACATCCAGCTGCTCGCCCACGCGGACCGGCGCGATCACGAAGCGGGTTGTCCCGGCGGGCACTTGCGCGGCAGACCAAGCGCCGGGGCCGGCGCTGACCCGCCACTGGACCTCGCTGGCCGTCACGAAGGCGTGGGCGGCGGCGGTCCATGTCACCACCAGGGCCGGCGCCACGGCGCCATCCGCCTGCAGCGCCGTGGTGGCCGCCACCGCCAGCGATGTGGGGGTCGGGATGGCAACGGGGCTGATCAGCGTGGTGTCGGGTGCGGCGCCGAGTGCGCTGGCATCGTCATGCACCCAGGCATAGGCGGCGGCACTTTCCTCGCGCAGCCGCAGCGCGATGGCGCCCGTGTTCGGCTCGAACCGCCAGCCGAGGATGCGCATGGGCTTGTTGGTCCAGCCAAAGGCCGGGACCGTCACGGACAGCATCTGCCACACGGCAAAGCGGATGCCGGCATAGCGGATCGGCGCCTCGATCATCATCGGCTCCCGCCCGCGCAGCAGCTCGATGCGTGCCAGGCGCTGTGCGCGCGTCGCGTCGATCGTGGCGGGCAGTTCCAGCTCTCGCCAGATGCGCTCGCCATCCTCGGTCTCGAAGGTGCCGCTGGTGACACCGGGGAATTCGGCGGGCTGCCAGGACTTGACCGGGTCGATAAAGGTGCCTTTGACCGCGTTGAACAGGTCCTTTCGGCGGCCTTTCGTGGTCAGCCTGACATCCCCCGCCAGGTCGGACACGCCCAGGCTGGCGGTGGGCTGGGTATAGGCGCCGCCATACAGGCAATATCGCCCCTGCACATAGGTCAGCGCGCCGGCGCCGGCGGTCAGCATCTGGCCGAGGATCTGCCGCCGGCTTTGATCGCGCGTGATGGCCATGTCGCAGGTGTAGCGCGCCTGGGTGGTGGTGCCGCCGGCGTCCAGGTCGACCAGCTCATCCGAGAGGTTGGCGGCGGCGATGAAGGTGGCGGTGTCGATCTCATCCGCGATCGCGCCCACGCCCATGGGGCTGCGCAGATAGTCCAGCACGCACAATGCCCAGTTGGTGGTGTAGCCCACGCTGGTGGCGCCGCGCGGGTCGAGTATGTCGTTCTTGCCGCGGACAAGCGCGGCCACGTTCTGCAGGCCGGCCGCGAATGCTTCCCGCGAATATTCCAGCCGGACATAGATGTAGGTGCGGCCGAGCAGCTTGTGATCCGCGCTCCAGCCATCCGGGCTTTCGGCGATCAGGTCCGCGTCGGCCGTGGTCTGGGTGCCGAGATACCGCTTGACGCGCACCCGCCCGGCCATCGGCCCCGCGGTGACCATGCCATTGCCGCCGATCTGGGCTGCGGTGATCTCGACATCGTTGACGAACACGCTGTCGATGGCGTGGCAGGGGTGGCAGGCCAGCTCGGCGACCAGGTGCAGGTATCGCTGATCCGCGCCGCTGCTGCCCACATACACCAGCGTGCCGCCCACCTTGGCGGCGCCATAGATGATACGGCGCGGCGCCACCGGCTGGCGCACCATCTGCTTCCGGTCCTGGGCGGTGAAATTCAGGTTCGGCTTCGGCACCGGGAAGATGGCGTCGAGAAGCATGGATGTGCCGACAGCCAAGACGGCGCCGATGATGCTGCCCAAAATGGGGCCGAAGACGGCCACGGCCACCGCTGCCACCACTACCGGCAAAACGGCCTTCAAGACATCCGGCATCAGACGGCCCAGCCCATGGTGGCGGTGCCGGCCGGCACGAATGCCAGCCCATCGGTGCCCGGCGCGGCCACCAGGTCGCCCAGCACCACGCCCAGCAGCGGCGTATTGCCCACCGTCACCAGCGCCAGGTCGCCGCGCTGCGCCTGGGATGGGTGCGGCAGTTGCGGCAGGCCGGCCGCCGCCGCCTGCTGGGCCAGGAAGCCTGGCAGCCCGCCCGGCCCGATCAGCGCCTCGGCCTCGGCCTCGGTGGCGTAGGCCCCGCGATAGCCGGCCGCCGGATCGTGGCCAGTCAGCGCCGCCACCACGGCCGCGGCGAACAGGCAGCAATCATGGGTGCCCCAGGCGAATGGCGTGTCGCGGTGCGCGTCGATGATGTCGGCCAGCCGTTCCGGCCAGCCGGGCAGGCGGCGGCGCGCCGGGGGGGGGCGCATCAGCCCCTCCATGATGCCGCCGGCCAGACGATTTCCTTCTCGACCGTGGCCGACAAGAATTGCAGGCCAAGGTCGCCCGGATAGTCGCGCTGCTGATCCTCGTCGGTGGATCGCGCCAGGTTCGGCCGGTCCATGTCGGTCAGCCGGTCTTCCAGCGTTACCTCCACCACATTCTGCGCGCCCAGCAGCACGTTCATCTGATCCATGCGCCCGCGGAAGACGATGGCGGGGTCGCTGACCAGCTGGCCCGTCACGCGGTCCAGCCACACTTCCCACACCGTGCCGCGCCGATCCTGGTAGGGTTCCGCCAGGGCCAGCGCCACGGCGTCGGACGGGATGCCGGACAGGGAAAGCGTGATGCCGGCCGATTGCAGCCCGGCTTCCTCGGCGATTTCGGAAATCGAGCCGAGCGTGCCCACGCCCAGGAATTCCTGGCCGCCGATCGTGATGGAGATGGGCGAGCCGTTGACCCGCACCGGCCCGCTGTCGAACAGCAGCTCCACCGCCACCGTCCGCATCACCACTTCCTGCTGCGCGGCGGTGGCGGCCGCGTTGGTCAGGCCGCGCGTCATACCAGCACCTCCTCGATGTCGATCGACCCGCCGGCAATCAGCGCGCTGGCGATATCCAGCCCGGCATCGTCGGTGGCCAGGGCCCAGATCGCCTCGGGCTGCGCCAGCGTGACGGCGGCGTTGTTGTTCGGGCTGCGCCGGATCGGCGGGGTCAGCGGCACGGCAACCAGGCCATTCGCGCCGGCGGTGACATCGGCCGTCGCCATGTGCAGCGCCAGGCGCCCGGCCGGGTCGGCGAAGCCGAACAGGTCGCCGGCAAGGAAGGCCTGGCCGGCGGCAAAGCCCTTCAGGCTGATGCTGGCGCCAAGCTGGTTCGCGCCGTCCACCTGGCAGTTGCTGGCGGTGCCGGTGGCACGGCGCGGCAGGGGCGGCCACCAGCGGAAGCGGCCGGCGCGGCCGCGCAGCTGCGCCAGGAAGGCCAGCAGCGGCCGGCTTTCCGCCTGGGTCAGCCCTTCCCAGGACAGGGTGGCGGCCCAGCGCGCGCCGGGCAGTTCCAGCCGCTGTTCCGTGCCGTCGAACGGGCTGCGCCCGCCCGATTGGGTGTTGCCCACCAGGCGCAGCCGGAAACTGCCGGGCACGAAGGCGGCGGGGGGCACCAGGATGGTCATGATGTGGCGGCCCCTAGCGCGCGATCGACGCCCACGCGGTGGACGTCGCTGATCAGGCTGCGCTTGGCGGCCCCGATGATGGCGGGCGCGGCGCCGGCGATGTCCTGCCGCCAGGCCGCGCGCATTTCGGCCAACAGCGCGGCGCGGTCGGCTTCGGACCCGGCATCGCCGTGGAAGTGGATGACGGGCGCGAAGGTTTGATCGCCGCCGCCGGCCGGGCCAAGGCGCGCCATCTGCGCTTGCGTGAACACGCCTTCGCCGCGCTGGAGGATCGCGGGCACTTCATCAGGCCCGATCATCCCGCCGCCATGCAGGCGCGGCGCGGTGGCGAACAGGCGCGCGGCCACCTGGCGGCCGGGGACGGCGTCGCCGCCGACGATCCCGCCGGTGTGGAACAGGAAGCCGCCGCCGCTGGCGCCCGCCGTCGAAGGGCCGCTGCCATAGAACGGCCCCGTGCTGGCCGCGAATGATGAGCCCAGCAGGTCGAACACGCCGCTGAGCGTGGTGCGGCTTCCACCGGTGGCCGCGTTCAGGATGGGGTTGATGATCGCCAGCTGGGCAAAAGCTTGCGTCAGCTCCGACGCCACCGCCAGGCCGATGCGGCCCATCGACCGGAAGTCCAGCTGCCCCTGTGTCAGCGCCTGGGTAATGGATTGGCCGACACGGTCGAAGGCGCGTTCGCCAATCCGCCCCACCTCGCGCAGTGTCTCGGCGCTTTTCGCCGCCGCCTCATCCAGCGGCAGCGCGCGGCGATAGGCTTCACCGGCGCGTGCCACCGCGCGGTTATAGGTTTCCTGGGTGATCGTGCCGGCGCCGAGAAGGGCCTGGTACCGGGCCAGCTCCTCATTCAGTGTTTCAAGCGGCGTGCGCAGCGATCGGGCGAGTTCGGCGCCTTCCTGCTGCTGCTGGCGCAACGCCTGAAGGTTCGCATCAAGGCCCTCGCGGCCGCCCCGGGGCTGGGGCCCACCCAGCTTGCCCAGCTCCTCATCGCGCAGCCGGTTGCTGGCGGCGCGGTCCGTGGCAGCCTGGCCGGGCGTGATGGCGCCCGCCGCCAGCGCGCGGTCGATCACCGCCTCCCGCTCGGCCGCTTCCCGCCGGATGCGCAGCCGGCGGTCCAGGCTTTCGCGCAGCTCGCCCAGCGCCACTTCCGCCTGCCGGCGCTCATTCGCCGTCCGGCGCTCGCCCGCCACGCGCGCATCGTCAAAAGTCCGCTGGTCGGCGTCGCGCTGGATGGCAATGCGGCGCAACTCCGCTTGCTCCAGCTGCTGCAACGCCTCGTCAATGGCCTGCTGCCGCCGCGCCGTGGCGGCAGCGGACGGCGCGCCCAGGCCGAATTCATCATCTGTCTCGGGCAGCGCCCGGGCCGCATCCAGCGCCCCACGCGCGGCCGCCACATCATCGTCAGCGATCTGCTGGCCGGAGCGAAATAGCCGGCCGCGCGCCCTGTCCAGCCCCTGGCCGGCCGCCGTCAGGAAGCCGGCCACCCGCTGCGACAGGCCCGCCGCCTGATCCAGGTCCGCCAGAAAGCGCGACATGGCCGAGCCCAGGATATCGACCGACCGCGACAGGGATGGCGGCAGTTCCGCGAATTGGCGGGCCATGTCGCCGCTGGCGCGGGTCAGGGCGGGGATGACAACATCCGCCGTCAGCTTCCCTTCTTCGCCCATCTTGCGCAGTTCGCCCAGGCCCACGCCCAACTCGCGCGCCAGGGCCTGCGCGAGGTTCGGCATGGCTTCCAGGATCGACCGCAGCTCATCGCCCTGCAGCTTGCCGCTGGCCAGCGCCTGCCCCAGCTGAAGCGTGGCGGAGGCGGTTTCCTGGGTGGACGCGCCAGCCAGCGTGCCGGCCTGCTGCAGCAGCTGCACGATCGACAGGATTTCCGACTGCGTCGCGCCCACTTCCTGGGCCGCGATCGCGAACCGGCTGAAGGCACCCGCGGCCTCGTTGGTCGCGATCCCGGTGCGCTGGCTCAGCTGGTACAGCCGCTCATAGACATCCGCCGCCGCCCCGGCGGAGCCGGCGGCCTGCGCCAACCGGCCGAGCGACGCATTCATCTCATCGCCCGCGCGCGCGGTGGCGCGCAGCGCGCCGGCGATGCTGACCACGCCCGCCAGCGCGCTGGCCGCGCGGGTCGCGCTGGCGACCATGGCGTTCAGCCCGCCGGCCGCATCAGCGCCCGCGCGCTGCCCCGTAGCCCCCAGGCCGGCCAAATCCTGCCTGGCGCCGACGATCTCGGCCTTCAGGTTGCTGGCGTCGCCCGTGATGCGCAGCGTGAGCCGGAGGTCGCCCGCCATGTCAGCGACGCTCCGCCATGATGGTCAGCGCGGCGCCCTCGATCACGCGCAGCCGGGCCAGCAGGTCGGCATCGGCCGCCACGCCCAGCATGCCGCACACGATCGGGATCGCGGTGTAGTCCAGGCCGGTCGCCACGCCCGCCATGCCGCCGCGCCGCCACTGGGTTTCCATCCCCAGGAACACGCGCAGCGCCCCCCAATTCTCGGGCATGATCTCCAAATCCCGGGCATCCGGCGGGCTGGCGTCGGCCGCCAGCAGCGCGGCGCTTGTCTCAGGCGAAAGGCCAAGCGCGCGCGCCTGCGCGTGCAGCGCCTCATCATCCCCCTGGTCGTCGCCGCGGCGCGCCCGGGCCCAGACCCGCGCCGCGGCCTTCAGTTTCCCGCCGCGGCCGGCGCCGGCGGCGCGCCGCTGATCGCCGCCAGATAGGCCTGGATCAGCGCCGAGCGGGTCCAGGGGTTGGCCAGCAGCGCATCCAGCAGCGCGGGCGAATGCGGCAGGGGGGCGCCGCCCTCCTCCGCCACGTCCAGCACTTCCAGCACCGCGTCGCGCAGCACATCGGTGGTGCCGGTCAGGGTTTCGCCAAAGGCCGCCAGCCGATCGATCGACACCAGCCGGAAGCGCGCGCGAAAGCGCTGCGGCGTGTAGCCGCCATCCTCGTTCGGGACCCGCACGGTGACAGGCCAGATCCATTGCGGCTGCTTCTGTAGGACGAACATGGGTCTCACCTGATGCGGAGGTTGAATTCGTCGTTGCCGGCCGTTGTCGGCTCGGGCCGCAGGTCGAAGGTCAGCATGCGGACATTGTCATCGTCGCTGTAGCGCGGGTTCAGCACCCGGGCTTGGCCGAGCGTGACTTCCACGATGTTCCCAGCCGTTGTGCCATGCACCAGGTTGAAGGCCACGTTCGTGCCGATGGCGCTGAAAAAGTTGGGCGTCAGCGCGTCCGGGTCCTCGATGGTGATCGTGGCGGAAGGCGCGCGGCTGGCGATGCGGATGGCGCGGGCGCCGGGCAGGTCCCGCACCTGCATGCTGTTGCCATGGGTATAGGTGAAGCTGCGCAGGATGACGGCCTGGCCATCCAAGGTGCAGGTCGGCGTGTTGGCCTGGTTCACCGGGATGGCGGTGTTGTAGCCATTGGTCCCCGCAGACGGCAGCGCCACCGCGGTGGGGGCCACATACAGGCCCGTCAGGTCGAAGGTGGCGCGGGGCATCTGCCCGCCCTGGATGTCCAGACCGAAGGTGCCGCGCGTGCCCAGCAACGCGTGCAGCTTGCCGTCCGGATAGATATAGCAGGTCACCGCATCCTCGGCGACGGACACGGGCGCGAAGTCGACGCGCGTGCTGGCCGTGAGGGTCTGCGACAGGCCGCAGGCGCGCAGTAGCGGGCCGAAACCCGGGACGTTGCCCGCGGCGCCGCCGCCGCCCAGGTTGATGGCGCATTGCAGCCGCGCGCGCTGCGATACCAGCGTGACGGGCCGGTTGCCCAGCCAGGGCAGAACCATGCTGCGCTCGACCTGGTCGGCTTCCTGCGGGATCAGGTCCACGCTGTTCATCAGCACCGCATTCGTGCCGCTCGGCACGCTGTCGGTGCCATAGGTCGTCTCGATCTTCACGAGCGCGACCATGCGGGAATATCGCGCCATGTCAGTCCTCCTGCTCGGTGGGGGGCGGCGGGGCGGGCGGCAGGATCACGCTGCCATCGGCCGCGCGCGGCGCTTCGCATTCCGGGTGCGGCGCCGTGCCGCCTTCCCGCACGAGGGCGCCGTCTGGCCCGATGATGTAGCTGCCGCCGCGCTCCATGCTGGTCTCCGTCATGCCCGGTAGTGGGTGGTGGTGGTGTAGTCGTCGCGCCACGCCAGAACGCCGTCCTCGCTGTCGATCAGGCGGCCGAGCCGGATTTCGACCGGGTCCCAATCAGCGGAGGGGCGCCAAGCGATCAGGGCGCGTCGCACCGCGGGGATCAGGTCCCGCGTCAGGTCGGCGGAGGCCGCTGCGCCGCGCGCATCCCGGCGGTTGCGATGCAGGATGATCACGCTGAAGGGCTCCTCCAGCCGCTGGAGGAAGCCGGTGGCCAGGCTGTTTGCGCCGGCCTGGGTGACGCCGGGCAGCACATAGGCCGCCGGCAGGCGCGCATCGGGCGGCGGGGCGATCAGCGCATCGAACTCGGCCAGCCCCTCGACCAGACGCAGCGGGGGCATGGCCTCGGCGGACAGCCGGGCGATCACGTCCTGGATGATCATGCGCCCGCCCGCGTGATGCGCGCGATATGCCGCGCGACCACATCCTGGATTTCGTCGCGATCCTCATCATCGGCGGCCAGGAAGGGACGCGCCGGGATGCGCAGCAGGCGCTCGCCATAGGTGACCGGGCGCAGCGTGACCCGCTTGTGCGCGGCCTTGCCGCGCGACCGCGCGAACAGCGATCGCCCGCCCGCGGATCGGAACGCCACCTTGCGGCTGTAGGCGTATTGCCGGATTTCTCCGCCAAATTCGTGGATGGCGGCATAGGGCAGGTCGGTGCCGATCAGCAGCGCGTTGCCCTCGACCGCCACGGCCAGGCTGTCGCGCAGACGGCCACTGACCACCAGCGGCAGGCCCTTGCCATCGCGCCGCGGCTGCTTCGGCAGCCAGGGCACGCGGTTCGGCCCCTGGCCGCGAATGAAGCGCGCGCGGCGCAGCTCGACCAGGTTCTGGCCGATCTCGCGCAGCGTCGGCGCCGGGTCGGACCCGAGCGCGATCAGGCGGCGGAAGGCGGCCTGGGTGGCGGCGTCGTCCAGCCGCGTCTCGATGCGCGCGCCGGTCACGCCAGGTAGTCCGCCAGGGACGTGCTGTCGAAGCGCCGCGCGGGCGCCGCCACCTGCACGCGCCCGGCGCCGCCGGCGGCCGGCGTGGCGCCCGGGGCGGCGGCAGCCGCGCCCGGCAAGGCGGCGCGCCCAGCCGACAGGTCGCGCAGCTGGGCCAGAGCTTCCTCATAGGCCGACCGGACGGCCTGGCTGGCGGCTTCGCCGCGCAGCAGGAACCGGGTGATGTCGCAGGCCAGGCGGCGCAGCAGGGGCGGGGTGGGCACCACCGGCACGGCGTAGCGCTGCGCCAGGTACCCATCGATCACCGCATCCGCATCGGCCAGCGCGGCATTGACCGGTGCGCTGTCGATCGCGTCCACATTGGCGCGGTCGGTCAGCTGGGTCAGCTCCTCCGCGCCGAAGCGGGTCGCCATGTCCTGGAGGGTGGCGTAGGGCATCTCAGGCCGCGACCGCCACGCCGAGACCGACCAGCACCGCCGCCTCGGCGGGCGTCACCACCAGCGTCTCGCCGATATCGTAGCGGCGATCAGCGTGGATGGGCGACAGCGCCCGCACTTCGACCATGATCGGCGGGCGGTCTTCGCCACCCGCCGCATCCACGGCATCGGCGGCCAGGTCGGCCATGACAGCGCCTGCCGCGCGAGGGTTGCGCGGCATCAGGCGACCGCGTTCTGCCAGAAATAGCCCAGGTCGTTGGCGGAGATGACCTCCTTGACGCTCTCGCCCGCGCGCACGCGCACGCCGCCGCGCAGGCCGGCCTTGGGTTCGGGCATCGAGCCCGCGATGCGCGTGCCGAACTGCGCGGTCCAGCAGAAGGTCGGCATCCGGTTCGGCCCCGCCGGGCTGGTGTCGCGGCGGATCAGTGCGGCGTGCTTGCCCCAGACCGGGGCGTAGGTCGCTTCCCGGCCCAGGCGCGCCGTGTTGCGCAGCCCGCGGCCGACCAGGACCTCGTCCAGCTCCAACGCCGCGGCCAGCTGTTCGCGCGTGATGATGCCGGCCGTCTGGGCCGTGCCGTAAACGGCCTGCACCACGCGCGTGTGCTGGCGCATCGCCGTCCAGGTAGCCTGGCCCAGCACCAGCACATTGCCCGGCATCACCATGGCGTCGCGCGCCTTCATGATGACGTCCAGCGGGTTGCTGACCGAATAGTCGGACCACTGCGCAGTCCCGCTCAGCGTGGCGCGGTTGGCCGCGGCATAGGTGTTCAGGCCGAACACCAGGTCCGCGACGCGCTGTTCGCGGTCGAGCAGAAGCAGGTTCATCACGCCCTCGGTCGCCCGGGCCAGCGGGTCATAGTTGGCCGGGGCATTGTCGATGTCGCGCTGCGGGATCACGTCATCCAGACCGTAATCCTCGGTGGATGCCGCCACTTCCTCGGCGGTGAATTCCACCTCGCGCGGCTGGCTCTTGCGGCCGACGCGCGTATCGGGAACCGTGAAGCCTTCCGCCACGGTGTGCCGCAGATACTCGAATTCCTGCGCGAAGACCGGCACGCGCGGCGCGACCTGGTCTGCGATCATGTCGCGATTGCTGTAGCGGATCGCGACCGCGGTCAGCGTCGGCTGGATCGGAAAGGGGGCGTTTGCCATGGTTATCAGGCTCCCTGGATCGAGCCGGGCTCGATGGTGATGGTGACGGGATCGTTGGCGGCGGCGGCGCTGCTCAGCGCCAGGCCGATCACGCGGTTGTTGGCGCCGGCGGACGGCGCCGCCGCGACCACACGGCCCGTGCTGTCCACGGTCAGCAGCGCGCCTTCGGTGATGGCGGCCCCGGCAGTGGCCAGCGCCACCCCGTGATGCTGCACGAAGATGGTCGTCCCCGCGGCGCCGCCATTCAGCGCCACGCCGATCGACGCCTCGGTCGCGCCCGCCGCATGGACCACCTGGCCCGCCGTGGTGTGGAATTTGACGACACGGCTTGCCGTCACCGTGCCGCCCGCCGGGAATTGCGAAGACTGGCCGGTGATCGCGCCACGCATCAGCGCCACATCGACGATATCGCCGGCCAGCCCCGCATCGAACAGCGCCATCCCCAAAATCTGCTGGGTGGCGCCCGCCAGCGGCGCGGCGGCGATGGCGCGGCCGTCCGCGCCGGCGGTCAGCAGCGCGCCGACCGGGAAGGCACCGCCGGCCTCGACCGGCGCCACGCCCAGCACCTGGATGTCCACGCGCATTTGGCCCGCGGCGCCGCCGGGCTGCACGCACACCCCCATCAGCGCGGCGCCAGAGCCGGTGGCCTCCCGCACCGCGTTGGTGTTGACGTATTCGACCACATGCCGCTCAGCGATCGCGCCGCTGGCCTGGACGTTGCGCGTCAAGATATTGTTCACGACTGACCTCCGGTCACGGCCCGCACGGCCTCGATGGTGGAAACCAGATTGCCCCGCGCCTTCTGGGCTTCCTGGAACGACGCGGCCGCGGCCGCGATTTCCTCGCCGCTGGCGCCCGCCGGCAGCGCGAACACGCCGCCCGCGCCCGCCACCTCGCCATAGGTCACCACGGTCGGGGCGGCGGCCAGCAGGGCGCGCAGCGCATCTCGCTGCGTCTCGGCGGGGCGGCCCTCAGCGAAGGCCACCGCATCACCGGCATCAAGGCGGGCCAGCAGCCCCGCCGCCAGCGGCGCATTGGCGGGCAGCAGCCGGCCTTCGGCCAGCAGACGCTCCAGGAAGGCGGCATCCTCGGCCGCGCGGGCATGCGCCTCGCGCTCAGCAAAGGCAGCGGCCTGCCCGCGCAGCCGCGCCAGCTCAGCCTCCATCCCGGCGACCCGGGCTTCCTCCTGCTCTCGCCGCGCGCGCGCGGCATCGTCTTCGGTGGTGGCCACCCGGGGCATCTCCTGCGGTTCGGTGTAGGCGGGGCTGGGGGCGGGCGCTTCGCGCACGCGGTCCATGGCGGCCTGTTCGGCCAGCATCTCGATCTGATCGGCGGGCAGCGCCGCATCCGCGCGTTCCTGCCCGACCTGGCCGATCATCAGGTCGCGCAAGCCGCGGAACAGGCGCGCCACCAGGCTGAGCGACAGCCCATCCGCGAATTCCACCACACCGTCATCGGCGGCGGCGAATTGCACGGGCCGAAGCCCCTTCACGGCCGGCGGCTGCGCGCCGAGGAAGCCCACATGCCGCAGGTACCAGACGCCGGGTTTCGGGTTGGTGGCGGCATCGGGCCGATAGAAACTGGCGCTGACCTTCTGGTAGCGGCCTTCGCGAACCAGCTCGGCGAATGCGACATCCACCTGCCGCGCGCTGGCGCGCAGCCGCCCATCCACCACGTCCAGGCCGGACACCCAGCCATAGGCCGGCCCATCCGTTGCCGGATGGCCCACCACGATCGGCGCCTCATGCAGCGCCGGGTCATAGGCCGCGGCCATCGCTGCCAGATCGGCGTCGGTGAAGGCGATGGTCGCGCCACCCATGTCGGTGTGGCGGCCGGGCCGGAAGATCTCGATCGGCTGCACCAGAGGCTTTCTCCTGGACGCTTGCGGTCGCACGTCCTGGGGGGCACACTATGCAGGCGGCGGGGTGGCCATCAGGCTGACAGCGTTCAGCCCTACCCCCGGCGGAAACCGCGCCAGAAGCCCGCACAGGCCGCCCGGCCCGCCGCAGCCCCACCGCATCGGAAAGCCCGCCTTAGCCTGCTCTTAGTGTGCTCTTATCGCTCTTATTCGCGTGCTGCGGGGACACGCGGTGCGCGGCGCTCGCACGGCGGCAGAGGCCGTGCTATCTCGGGCCCGCTGAGCGACTGCGGACGCCTGCATGGAATGCGCTCAGCCGGGGCGCGGTGGCGATCGCCGCCCCCCAATCTACTCGCCTCGCCGATAGATCAGGATGCCCTGGCGCCTGCGCTCCAGTGCCCGGTCCATCGGCTCCTGGCTCGCCCGGTCGGCGCTGGGCTCATAGGCGGTCAGGCCCTCCCAGGCGCCGCCCACCAGCCGAAAAACCGCAAAGCCGCTGCGCAGCCGGTCGGCCGAGACGAAGCGGGCGATGTAGTGGCGAACCAGCCGCACGCGCGGCTTGCCGTCCCGGTCTTCGGTGGCCTCCAGCATCGCCCAAATCTCATCAGGGTCGCGGATCGCATCCGCTGCCAGCAGGATGGTCGGCGCGCGCCCGCTCTTGGTCACCTTCAGCGGTCCGCCGGGGAACGCCTCGAACAGCGACAGGCCGATCGCCAAGCTGCTGCCGACCACGTCGCGGAAGCCGGCCGGCTGTTCGGGTGTCGCGCCGAATTCGGCCAGGAACCGCCGGGCATACTCGGCCGGCGGCAGGTCGGGCGGCAGGATGCGGCCCGGGGCGACCGGCCTGGCATCGGGCAGCGGCGGCTTCGGCGAGGTGCCGCCCAGGATGCGCGGCCGGGCCAGATCATCGCCCCCGGTCATGTCCCGCAGCGTCACCAGCGGATGCTCACCCGCCGGGCGCGGCACCACCCCGTCCAGCGGACGCTGGCCCGGATTGTGGCCGAAGCCGGTGTCGATGCCCTGCGGCACGCGCACGGTCTGCGGCCCGCTGGCGGTGTTCACCTGGCGGTTCTCGAACGCCACCTCCGGCGCCTGGTCGGACACTGTCCAGCCTTCCCGCCGCAGCAGCCCGGGCGAGACCAGCAGCACCGTGCAGCGGCAGCCCCACCCGTTCTTCGGCGCATGGGTCCGCCACCAGCGATCGCTGGCGCGCAGCGTCACGCCGTTCCACGCCGCATGCTGGGGGCGCGTTGCCGCATCCATCGTGGCGACATAGCGCACCCAGAAATCGCGCCCGTCCCGCTCAGCCTCGGCGATCTGCCGCCATTTCCCGGCTTCCCGCGATTGGCCGAGGTTGGTCTCGAAGATCACGCGGGCGCGCCAGCCGATCGGGCCGCGATAAGTCCAGCCCTCACGCGCCACGATGGCGGCGAACTGGCGCTGGAAGTGCCGCGCATCCCGGCCATCGGCCTGCGTCTCCAGCAGCGCCTGCCCCAGGGATTGCAACAGGCTTTCTTTCTTGGCCCCGGCGACCGCGAAGCCCCAATTGTTGATCTCGCCCAGCGTGTCGGTCCAGCGATCGGACGGCAGCAGGGTGCCGATGCGCTGGCGCAGCGCTTCGGCCTGCTCGGTGAACGGCACGCCACCATTCACGGCGCCGGCGATGCTGCCCGACACGGCTAGCGAAGCCCGTCTGCGATTTCCGCGCGCCCGGTCAGGTGCGCCACCACCAGCGCCTGCGCCATCACTTCAGCCAGCCCATCCGTGGCCAGCGCGGGATAGAGGCGCAGCATGGCGTCCGCCACCTCCTGCAGGCTGCCGCCACGGTCGGCCACCTCATCCACCGCGCGCTTCAGCTGATCCAGCCAGGCCTCGGTGTGGCGCGCGGCGGCGGGGCCCAGCTGCTCGGCCAGCGCCACCTCGGGCACCATGGCGGCCTGGGCCGCCCGGCTGCGCCGCCCGGCTTCGGCGAACAGCGCGGGCAGGTCGGTTGGCGGCGGCGCGGCGGCACGCGGCTCGGCCTCCCAGCCCTCGCCATAGGTGTCGCGGATATACTCCTCGGTCGGGCGGTAGCCGAGCCGGCGCACCTTCTCGTCCCGGCCCGCGCGGGCCACCAGGTCCTCGGGCTCGCTCACGTCCCACCAGATGCGCGGATAGGCCAGGCCGGACGCGGCATAGCCCGGCACGTTCAGATCGACGATCCATTGGACCAGGCCGCTGTTCAGCGTGTCCGACAGCAGGTCAGCATCGCCCTTGGTGATCTCCAGCCGGACCTCATTGTGGACCTGCCCCAGCGCGCGGCTGCCGGCGGCCCCGGCGCTGGTGGTCAGCGTCTGGCCCAGGATCACCTTGCTGATGTCCTCATCCATGTAGCGGGCCAGGCTTTCATAGGCATCGAAGGTGCCGGCGCGCTTCGCCTCCACCAGCTCCACCACCATGCCGTCCGGCACGATCACGCCGGCCTCGCTGGCGATCGCCTGCAGGGCCGCCAGCAGCTTGTCCTGCTCGGCCTCCGAGGCGCCGGCGGGATAGCGGCCCAGCGCGGTGGGCTGGCCGAATTTCTCCAGCGCCGACAGCCAGAAGCCAATGCCCTGCCGCTTGAAATAGACCGGCCAGAACAGCCGGCTTCCCAGGCCGAGACCCCACGGGTCCTCATACTTGGCGCCGAAGCGGTGCACCACGAACTTGCGGGGCGGCACCGGGTCGCCATCGGTGGGGCGCGCGCGGGACAGCAGCCGCAGCTCCGGCTCGCCCTCGGCCGGCACATGCCACGCGAAGCGCCGCGGGTCGCGGCCGCGCAGGTCGAACGGCATGATCTCGGTGCCGCGGCGTCGCCACATTACCTCCACCACCGCCAGACCCTTCAGCAGCGCATCCAGCAGCTTTTCGACGCCCTGGTTGAAGCGCGCACCGTCCAGCGCGCGCCTGACAAGGTCTCGCGCGGCTTCGGCGCGCGGGTCCTCGGCGCCGGCATCGACGGACCATTCGCGGCCGAGTAGCGCCATGCGACGCTTGCCCAACTCGCACCCCACCTGCGGGTCGCGCTCCAGCTCATCATACAGGGCCAGCCCCTTGCCGGCGCCGCGCGTGGTGAGGATGGGGTCCGAAAGCGGGAAGCGGTCCCCGTAGAACCAGCGGTTCGGGTCGCTGGCGATGCTGGCGATTTCGCGCGGCGGCGGGGCGGCGGGGCGGCGCTCCGGCTCGATGCTGTCGGACATGGGTCAGCCCTCCAGGGCGGCGCGAAAGCCGGCTGCCGCGCGGACGGCGGCGCGCGGCTGGCCGAGTGATCGGAATGCGATGTCGGCGGGGGCGGTCAGGGTTGCGCGGTGCGCCAGCAGCAGCGCCACCAGGCTGTCGCCATGCCGCTGTTCGCCGTCGCTGCCATTGTAGCGGGCATCGCCCATGGTGGGCAGGCCATTGACCAGGACGGCGGCGCGGTGGTCGGCGATGATGTCCTCATCCGCCGGCAGGATCAGCGACCGATCTTCCAGCGCGGCGCGATATTCCGGGAACGCCGCCGCGTACCAGGCCACCGTCGCCTTGACGCATTCCACGCGCGCCGCGCCGAAGCGCTGCTGCGCGGCCTCAGCGTGGGACTGGCCATTGCCGCGCGCATCCAGCGCGCCGCGCCAGCGCGTCAGGCCCTCCAGCAGCTCGAACAGCACGAATTGCTGCACGTCGAAGGGGATGCGCCGCAGCTCCAGCACGAAGGCGGTGCGCCAGGTGGCGGGTCCGGTTTCCTCCAGCACCGCGATGTCCGACAGGTCGCCATCGCGGCCGAAATCCTGGCCGAATGTGTGCCGGCGGCTGGGGTCGAGGCCGCGCAGAAGGGGGCGCACGTGTATATCGAACCACACCCGCGCCTGCGCCATGCGCGTATCGTCCAGGTACCAGCCCTCGCCCTGCGACCAGCGCACCACCGGGATGCCGGGCTCGGCCGCGCGGCGGGCCAGGGCGGTCGGGATATAGGCGCCGGAGGAGCGGCGCGGGATCGCCTCCAGCTCCTCATCGCGGGCTTCGTGGCGCGGGCCATAGGCGCGGTGGATGCGGTCCAGCCATTCGGCCTTGGCGGCCGGCGTGGGCTGCCAGCCGCGCATCAGGCAGACGCGCTCATAAAGGCCGTTCGCCACGGCGGCGCTGAAGGGGATGGTGTGGATGCTGTAGTCATACAGGCCCTTGGCCGTATCCAGGATCATCGAATTAAACGGGTTGTCCTGGCCATTGTGGGTGCTGATCACGCGGATGCGGCCGCCCCAGATCAGCAGCGCGTTCACCGCATCCAGCACCAGGCCCACATCCTTGTGGAATGCTGCCTCGTCGATCACCACCACGCCCTGGAGACCGCGGATATTGGCCGGCCGGCTGGACAGCGCGACCACCTGGAAGCCGCTGGCAAAGCGCACCCGGTAGGCCGCGATGTGCTTGCTGTCCCCGTCTTCGCGCTGATCCTCGAACAGGAATTCCTCGACCGCCAGCAGCTCCTTCGCCACCACGCGCGCGAAATGGGCCACGTAGCGGATGAACTCCAGGCCCTTTTCCTTGGTGTCGCCGATGTAGAACACATTGTCGCCGCCGCCGCTGCGCGATGTGCTGGCGATGATCGTGTCGTCCAGCGCCTCGGCATAGGTGATGCCGGTGCGGCGCCCCTTGGCGCACAGCTTCATGGGCGAGGCATCTTCCAGCCAGGCGCGCTGATGCGCCATCAGGATGCCCTCGGCCAGCGGATCATGCGCGGCGGGCAGGGCCGATGGGGCAAGCAGCCCATCAAGCTCGGCGGATGACGCGCCCACCGATCAGGCCTGGGGCAAGGGGGCGGCCGGGCGGAGCCCCAGCACGTCGCGGCGGATTTGGGCGGCGCGCTCGGCCGACAGGCCGGCTTCGGTCGCGCTGCGTTCGGCCTGGTCGGCGGCATCGGCCAGCGCGGCATCGCGGGCCTTTTTCTCCAGCTCCATCTTCAGCTTGTCGGTGCGGGCCAGGTCGCCGATGGCGCGCGCCAGCATGGCGATTTCCTTGGCGTCGGCGCCGGTGTCCAGCATTTCCATCTGGGTGCGGTGGGCGATCACCTTGAGTAGCTCGCCCAGCATGCGGCCGATATCGCCATCCGGGTCGGCCTTCAGCTGCTTCATCCAGTCGCCAGCAATGGCCTGGCTTTCGCGGAATTCTTCCAGCCGCTGCTCCATCGACTTCTTGTAGCGGCCGATTGCGCTGCGGCTGACATCGCCGCCCAGGCCACGGACCATCTGCACGATATCGTCGATCGTGGCGCGGCCTTCCGTGATGGCGGCGTCGATCGCCGCCTTCAGGCGCGGGTCGATGATGGCGATGGAGGATTTGCGCGGCATGTCAGCCGCCCGGCCGCGGGCGCTTCACGCCGGGCACCACGGCGCGGCCCTCCGCCGCATCCTGGCCGCGGCTGGTGAGCGTGGCCACCACCAGGCCGTGCGTCTCCCGCGTGGCCAGCAGCCCCTGTTCCGCCAGCCAGGCCAGGTCCACCCGGATCTGGTCGCTGCTGGGGCTGTGGCCGAAATCGGGCAACGCCGCGTGCAGCAGCGCTTCATTGCCGGCGCCCGCCGGGGATGCCAGCAGCAGCAGCAGGATGGACAGCCGCCGGTCCTGCGCCAGCAGATCGGAATAGGCCATCAGCCACCCCGCTTCAGATGTTCGTCGATCAATTCCAGTCGGCGGCCGGTGGCGTTCACGGTTTTCTCCACCCCCGTCAGCGCGACGCCAAGCGCCCGCACTTCCCCGCGCAGATCGGCCACGACCAGTGTCAGGCTGTGCATCTGGTCGGCGGTGGGCAGGTGCCGCATGGCTGTCTCGATGCTGGCGATCCGCGCTTCATGCGTGTCCACCCGCTCATCCAGGGCCCGCAGCCCGGGCGCGGAGGACAGGGCGCTGATGCGCTGTTCGACCGTGGCCAGGATGTGCGCGCGCAGCGCGGCACCCAGCACGGCGAACAGCAAGCCCAGGCCGAACACGACCAGGACCTGATATTGGGTCAGGTCGATGCTCATCGCTCGGCATCGTCGCGCTTTGCGGCCGGCGGCGCGGCATCGAACACCGCGCCGCGGCGCGTGGGGGCCGGCGGCGGCAGGACGGCGCGGGCGCGCGCGATCAGCGCCTGGCGTTCGCGCTCGGCCATGTCGGCCGCCCAGTCACCGCTGTCGGCCATGGCTCAGCCGCCCACGATCGGCGGGCGCGGCAGGCGCGCGCGGATCAGCTGGTCCAGGCCCGCCGTGTCGATCCCCAGCCGCGCCAGCGCGTCCGGCACGCGGGTCTGCACATAGTCGCGGGCGATCTCGGCCACGATGGACCCACCGGTGGGCAGCGCGCTGCGCGGCTGGCGCGCGGCCTCGGCGCGGGCATATTCCACCGCGCGATCCAGCGCGGCGGTCAGATATTGCCGCACCTCGCTGTCGGCGCGGAGCTTCAGCCAATCCGCCAGCCGGCGGATGGCCAGCCCGGCCAGGCTGAGCACCAGGGTGGCGGCGAATTCCAGCATCGCGCCGGTGATGATTTCCATCTCAGGGGCCCTCTAGGCTTGGGTGAGAAGCGTGAAAGCGCGGTCATAGAGGCCCGCCACCGGCGCCAGCCCGACCAGCCCGCCATTGACGCGCTGGCGCACCGCCTGGATGTCGGCGGTCTCGGCAATCTCGGTGCAGCCGGCCCAGCGCCACCAGGCGGCGGCGGATTGCGCGGCCATGTCGGGCAGCGCCAGATTTTCCGGGTGGTCCAGCAGCGGCTGGCCGGTGATCATGGCCAGCCGCGCGTAATTGTCGCGGCCGGTCACCTGGAGCAGGCCGCGGCCGATATAGCGCCACGCATCGCCGGGGTGGATATTGCCCATGCGCCCGCCATAGACGCGCTCGGCCAGCGCCTCGGGGTTCCAGGCGACGCCCTCGGTGCTGGGCAGGTCGGGGAAGCGCCGCGGCCACACCTGCATCAGGCGGCGGGGCGAATAGCGCAGGCTCTCGACCAGCCGCACATAGCCGGCGGTTTCATGCAGCGTGTTGGCCAGGAACGCGGCCAGGGCGCGCGGGGTGGTGATGCCGTATTCAGCGCAGAGGGGGGCCAGCCGGGCGGCCCAGGCGGCGGGCTCGGTTGCGCCCAGGCGGCGCAGCAGGTCGGCGGTGATGGTGGGGCCGGAGACGGGCGCCGCCGGCGACGATTGGGGATTGCGCGGATCGAGGGGCAGCGACATGCTGCGACGGTGCCGCAGCGGGCCAGCAATCGGCAGGCTGACGCGGTTCAGCCCGGGCGCCGAAGGGGGCCCGAAGGCCCCCTTCAATCAGGTTTAAGCGGGGGCTGTGGCCTTCGCGCCCCGGGTTTCGGCTTCCAGCGCGTCGGTGATGTCTTCCACCTGATGCGCCAGGTCCGTCAACAGGAAGCCCAGGCCATCGACCGACACCACGTTGATGTCCTGGCACGCGCCAACCAGCGCGGCCAGCGTCTCCAGCTTCGCGGCCACCTCCTGAAGCGCATCCAGCGGCAAGGGGGCGTAGCGCGGGCGGTCAGGCATCGAGCGGCAGGGTGGCTTGTGCGCCGAGAGAGGGGATGCTGGCCAGGATGCGCTCCAGATCCCGCAGCTTGCGCAACTCGGCCAGGGACATGCCGTTCAACCGGGCGAGCCGCCCGATCTACGACCGGATGCGGCCCTGCGACTGCTGGTGCCGGCTGTCGGCGGCATCCAGCGCATCGAGCCGGGCGATGGCATCGCGGATGGCCGGCTGGGCCAGCACCGCCCGCGCATCCGGCAGGCGGGCCAGTGCATCCGGCGCGGGGTGCGACACCGGCGCCCGACCCTCCAACAGGTCAAGCACCCAGCGGCGGAAGCGCGCCGCCGGCTCGGTCTTCGCAAAGAAGCAGAGCATCCGGCATCCCCGGAGCGAGAAAACTCGCACCTGCTGCGAGCCCCCCGCCGTCTGCTCGACCATCAGGCGCGTTTCGTCGGAGGTGAAATCCTCGGCGTGACGGCTGATGATGTTGTGCAAACCACGCTCGCTGGCGAAACCAAGGGGGGCCACAATCTGTGTGACCCTCAGCCAGATTTGCCCGTCCATCTGGATGCCATCCAGCCGCGTGCCGCCGTAGTTCAGGGCGGTGCTAATCATGTCATTCGGCATCTGCCGACACTCCTGCGGTTCGGGCGCACCTGGCGCCCTGGTTGGTAGAAGGCTGCCGCAGGACAGCTGCGCTTATTCGTGCCGGGGCCGAGGCCCCAGCCTTATCTCGCGCCAACCAGGACATAGGGTTCACCCCCGCGCGGGGGCGTTGGCGCCTGCGGACAACGCATGCATCTCGGGCTTCTACCCCCTCGACGCGCGGCCGGGTTGCCCCGGCCGCGCTAAACTGCGCTGGCACCGACGTAAAATCAAGCATGGTGCGGCGCGCCCAGGGCACGCCGGCCGACATGGCAATCCACGCAAAGTATCCGCAGGTTGGATAGGTCGAACGCCTTAGCGGGCGCCACCAGCCGGCTGACGATATGCGTTGCGGTCAGGCGCGCCTCATCCTCCGGCACGGCGCCGCACGAGCAGCAGCGCCGCCCATACAGATGCAGCGCCTCCCACCGCGTGCGCCGCCATTCAGGCGTTCGGAAAAACCTGTCGGCAGGCAGGTTGGCCAGGACCATGAGATGCTCGGCGCGCCCTGCGGTGCGGGAAACCGGCTTGGAAAGTGAAGCCAGCACATCGCACTCGATCTTCTTGGCCAGCTTCTTCGCTTGGCTGCGTTGCTCATGGCGTCGCTGCGCTGCCAGTCCTCGCTCGACCCTTTGCTGCGCGTATACCAGGGCGTGCATGATGCTTGCCTGGAACTGCTTCTGATCCACACGCGCCATGCGGCGCAGCCGTTCCATGATGATGCGCTTTTCACGGGCGCGGATGCCTGTGGCGTCGGGGTAGCCGAACTGCCTAGCGAGCGCGTCGAAGTCGCCAATGAGGTCGTCTTCTTCCATCACAGTCGCTCCGCCATCCGGCCGTGCCGGGTCAAGGGGGTTGTTTTCGGGGCGGCGGTTGTGCAGCGTTCGCGGAACGCATCAACCGGAGACTGTCCATGCGCCGCCTCATTCCTCTGCTGTGCCTGCTGGCGGGCGCCTGCGCTGCCGCGCCCGGCATGCTGCCAACCACCCTGACCACGCCGGGGGGCGAGGGGCTGCCGGCCATGCTCATGACGCGCACGGTGGTTGTGCCTGGGCCTGCGGGAAACCGCTGGGAACTGGCGGCCGGCACCACCTTTGTACAGGATCGGGTGCGCGCGGCTGATGGGGCGCCCCTGTGGTGCGGGGCGCTGAACAGCGAAGAATTTACGGGGTTCCGCACATGCATGACCCGCGAAGGCAGCGAGATTTCGATCAACGCCAATAGTGCGCTGGGATCGTGGCGCCGCACACTTCCGCCCGACAGCTTTCGGGAATTCCGCCTGCGCTAACCTCACGCCGCATCCCCCCGCCGAAACAGGTCGGTCTGGCGCGCGGCTTCCTCTGCCCGCAGGCGCGCCTTCCACGCATGCACCGTCCGCACATGCAGCCCCGTTGCAGCGGCGATCTGGTCGGCGGTGCGATGCTCGGCGGTCAGCCCGCGGATCAGCGCCGCCATCTGCGCGCGGTCCCGGCTGGGCCCCTTGGGCACGGTAATCCGTTCCATCCTGTCGTGCCGATCCACCAGCCACGCCAGAACGGCCACGCCCATGACCTCCGCCACCGGATGCTCCGGCTGCGCCGAAACCGGCAGCCGCAAATAGCGCCCCCCGAACTGCTCAGCGAACCGCAGCGCGGTGCGCAGGTCGAACCTCTCCGACATTTCGCGCAGCAGGTTCGGCAGCCAGGGGCGCGGTTCCATCACCCGGCCGCCCGCATGCGGGCCATCTCGGCCTCGGCATTGTCCACGATCATCGCCGTCTCGACGATGCCGCGCGCATACTCCACCTGCATCCGTACCTGCGCGGCGGTCGGCCGCTGCGCCAGGCCGGCGCGCATCGCACCCTCCACCGCGCGGTGCAGCGCCTCGCGCGCCCGCGG